>BNJU01004362.1_pt1 | contig 138624 bp, 187 predicted proteins | sample 8539281 | NCBI WGS metagenome assembly BNJU01 (sample SAMD00202456, study PRJDB9452) | human saliva metagenome | isolation source: human saliva | place: Japan | reverse complement strand
GCAATGAATTAGATTCCTTGAAGTTATTAACGTGAGTTACGTCATTTCAAAATCATATTATAAGTGTTAAATAGATATTATAATATATTTGTCCAATTAAATAAGAGAGGGTTGTAGGCCCTCTCTTTTTTATGGACGCCTAGCGGTATGTGTGGTTTCTCTTCATATTAAGTGCTATATTGGTAGATGTAGCAGCAAGATATTCTTTAAGGAGGCCTTTATGAATTCTTCGATGTATCAATTTAACTATTACTGTTTTATTGATGGCATTAGCCATATGATTCCTATTGATGCCTTTGAAGTTGTATTCCAGGCATCATTACATTGGCAGTCATGTTCCTATATTCCTGTGTTTCTTATCTCGTAAGATGGCGACTTGTGTTATCATAGGTTCTACGCTCGGCTTCTTTGTAGCAGGCTTCACTTGTTATCGTTATCGTGCCGCATCTCATATCATCTTTGCTTGTGATGGGGGCTTACTATATTAAACATCATCCAGGTGTATTAACAGGGGCTCTATCCTTTGTTGCGTTTAACCTTGTGTGCTATCGTTCACATGTGGTGAGGTACTAGCATGCCTATTGTTCTATACTACAACACGATGCCAAACGTGATCTGTCTACGTTGTATTTGTTCTTGTAGGTGTACACCATCGTTCATAGCGGTTTGATGGATATATTGCATTATATATCCATAAAGCTATCTGGACTATCTAAATCGGGTAATAAATATCATATAATTACATATATTCTTAACCACTCATGGGAAATCGATGTACTAATGTCACGGCGTGATTACCTATGAGGTAGTTTTTTTAATTCTCATCTGTACCTACAGGTACAGATTTCATTATGTGATGTCCGTATAATAGAACCATAATTATTGATCGTTGTGTTGTATCTATTGATACAACATGGGGCCTATATTGGGTAATACCGGTGAAAGTTGCTTCTCACATCTGTGGGCCTTTATAGACTCATTAAAAGGTATGAGGTGAGTATTTTACTTTCACAGAACTGGAGGTTATTATGAGAAGCACATTAAACAACATCTGGGTTGGTAAAATCGACTGGGGTAGAGTTCACGGTTCTGATTACACCATTAATAATGGGTTGACAAAATGCCTATTTGATTGAAGAGGAGAAGACGGTCCTTCATCGATACTGTGTGAAACCTCATTCCTCTGAGTTCATTGATAATTTGGAATCTGAAATTGATTTGAATGTGATTGATTTCATCGTATGTAACCACGACAGTAGATCACAGGGTTCTTACTGCCATTGGAAAAAATCCCTAATACGCCTATTTATTGTACGGGAAATGCTGTTAGAGGTCTTGGTTTGGTCAATATCATCACCCTGAATGGAACTTTAAAACTGCGTTAAAACAGGGGATTCCGTAGATGTTGGAAACGGAGAAACTGTGTTCGTAGAAATGCGCATGTCTCCACTGGCCTGATTCCATGGCGACGTATATGACAGGGATAATATCTGTTCTCCAACGTGGAATTTTGGTCAACATTTTGCCGTAGAGGTTAATGGGCAGACAAGGCTGATCAATGCCGTCTATGGGAAGAGCAGTAGTATTACATAATATCGAATCGTTTCTCCATTGGTAAGCCAAAGTTGAAGAAATTAAAAAGCAACTTGCCAATCGATATCATCGCTTACGAGTCATGGAGCGATTTGGCGGAATCCATGCAAATCGTAGAAAATACTATGAATGGTCATAAGCGTATCGGAAAGATCAAATCACAATTGTATACGACACTATGTGGGATGGCACCAAGAAATTATTATAAGATTGTAGTGAAACAGTCACCTGATACACGTGTTAAGATTTTAATAATATTTGTCAATAAAATGACATCATGACGGAAGTCTTTAAGTCTTAAGTTATTGCGGGTCCCAACAGTAGGTAATAGCGTATTATCTTCCGTAGCTGGTTGGCTCGATTTCTTGCGTGAGTTGAAATTTAAAATAAAAACTGCTGTATTCGGTACCTATGGTTGGTCTGGTGAATACTAGGGGTACTCCGTGAAAGAGTTGACTAAATATGGTTCTCTGTGAGAACCGGGAAATTAAATGCAACTGGAACCCAGAAGAATCCGATTTGTAATAAAGCAGAAGCACTTGTAAGTGCATTATTAGCACAATTACATATAATAAAGAAAGATTCTTGCATGAAAACCCTATTGATATATGTGCTTTGCTGGATAATCAGTAGAGTATTTTTCAGAGAGAATAGAAGACCTTCTGCAACATATACATAAAATACTAGATCAATATAATTGTATTTGTCACGTTTATTCTCCTAGCTTATTCTCGTTAGCATTTTGCGCAACGATTTGCATTGATAGAGACTGGCGCTATAGAAATATAAAATTATAATCAAAATGTTAAGTTGTTGATTAAATATATCAGACAGTTTAATTCACACTTATAATTCATGAATTAAGTGTGAATGTGAATTAATGAGGATATAAGGTATATTTTGCGTACTTATAAGGGTGGTTATTTATTTATAAGTTATACAGTTTGATGAAAAAGTTTACTAAAGTTGCGAAATAAGAAAAATTTAACTCATAAGGGGAAATAATGGTAAAATTTATTTCCTGTAAAAGCTAGGAATAAAGCGGATTTTGATAGGTATAAAGACTTGCAATTTGGTTTGTGTTAGAAAAGGGTTGTGATATCGTAAAAACTGATATGCTATGCGGGTAATCGGCAATATAAATTTTCTTAAACTGATTAGGGTATTTCTTTATGCTAATTTCTAGAATATGCGCCTGTTCAGACCGAGGTGAAGACGGAACATAGAGAAATGAAAAATTGTATTGTAATTTGGATAATTTTTAATTTAGTAGGGTGTAAGATGAGAGAAATGAAACATTCCATTAGCATTTGCTGTATTAACTGCTGTCACCGCTGTGGTGCGAATAATGTTAATCCAGTAGACGCTGTATTGTAATGGACAACACTAATGTTGTTATAAGGCTAATAATGCGCTGCGTATGGTAGTGTAATACTGTAAAGAATCTGATGCAAACTTCCGTGATCGTGATTACGAAAATGGGCACAGATGATGCTACAAAAGAGAACTGGTGACTGGAAAAGTAATTCTGTCCTATAGGTCTATAATACTGCACAGAGTACTCTCTGCATTAGCAATGGGGAATCTTCCAAAGCGTTGATGAATGAATCTATACTGCATGGTCATTCTGTTGAAGACAAACGTACATGGTCTACTGCCATTGGTACTCGTGCAAGCCTCGAGTTCGCTCATGTTTATTGGCTAGAAACTACTAGCGTCTGGCTATAAATCTAATGCGATTGGTTCTAGCGCACAAGCAACCAATAATCATTCTGTTGCTATGGGGTTCCTCTGCCTTGCATCTGGGTGATCATGCTCAAGCATTTACGCTGGTGCACAGGCAACTAATGTGCGTTCAATGCATTTGGTCTCTGATGCGAGTGCTACAGCTGACTACGCTATGGCGATCGGTGATCACGCAAATGCAACACATTTAAACTCTATCGCATTAGGCACAGGTTCTACTACCAGTGAGTTACAGCTCAGCAGTAGTGCAACCATCGCTGGTCATACCTGGTGGCTGCTGGCGTAGGTTCTGCACGCAATGGTTCCGTGTCTGTAGGTGCTGGTACTGAACGTCAAATTAAAAATGTTGCGCTGGAGAAATCTCCGCGCTTCTACAGATGCTAAACGGTAGCCAATTATATTCCGTCAGCTAATGATTTACAAACACAAATCAACAATCTCACACCTGGCCAAATAATAATAATATTAAGAACTTGACAGTCGTGTTGGTACTGTTGAAAGACGCGTTAATAAAGTAGGTGCAGGTTTCTGCTGCATTAGCTGCATTGCATCCATTGGACTTCAACCCAGATGACAAATGGACAATTGCTGCTGGTTATGGTCACTACCATAATGCTAACTCCGCTGCATTGGGCGCATTCTACCGTCCTAACGAAGTACAATGTTCTCCGTTGGTGGCACTGTAGGTACTGGCGAAACTCAATTGAACGCAGGTGATCCATCCGTCTTGGTAAACGTTCCCTGAATCCCGTTCCCGCGTAGCTATGGGGCGTGAATGCTGAATTGAATCGCACGTCTTCGGATATGGAAACAAATAATAACGGCTTGTTACAAAATCTTGACCTACGTGCAAGTGATCCAAGCAAAACTGCTGAATTCAGACGTTCCTCGCAACCACTGGGCTTACCAACATATTAGCCAATTATTTAGTAATGGTATCCTTGTTGGCTACCCTGATGGCAATATCCAAAGGCGATGTTAAGATGACTCGTTACGAATTCGCTACAATGTTGTATCGTGCACTTCAAAAATGGTGCTCCTATTGACGAAACATGAAACGTGCATTGAAATGAATTCGGTCCTGAATTACAAAATATTCGTCTTAACCACTTCCGTGTTGATCGTATTTGGTGATGATAACGATCGTCATAAAACTGAACGTGTTCGCGTTAACAACGAACCTAAAAACGAACGTGACGTATACGGTTCCTGTATATACAATAATCAATAGGGTTAACTTTCTAGAGTGTAAAGTTTCAAAACAGGATGTATCTTTGATGCATCCTGTCTGTTCTATTTTGTTTGTGGTATTGTGCTTATTTTATAAAATACGTCAATCACGGTTAGAGAGAATGAGTTTTTGATTGAGATTTTAATTGTATTGTGTTTATTTTTATACGAAACACTCTTTTCGGTTGAAATTGGATTCTAATTTATTTGATACTTAGTAGATAGTGAGGGTTGTTGTATATATTACATTGCATATAAGATTTTCCTTTTATAGATATTATGATTATATAATGTTTATGTAAATATATTGCAAATAAATACATATAGGTGTATAATTACTTTCACAAAGTGAATTAATATTCGTAGTTTGTGAATAAAAATATAGATATGAGGGAGACCATGAAAGAATTTAGACAATTAACAGTTGCAGATACAGCAGAATATCATAAGGTACTAATCGACGGTTACGCAGCATAAAAGACTATCCCATAAGCTTCGACGCTATTGATTTTACGGAAGAGGAGTCTAAGGAGTGGATTGACCATCCTGTATACGGCTTGTATATTGATGGGTACTAGTTAGTTCTATTACGTTTTGTATGCCTTGGTGAAAATACTCAACGCCGGATAAATATCCGCATATTGCTCATTTTGTAACGGCGCCAGCTTTCAAAGGCAAAAAGGATATGCACGGGAAGTCTTGAGCTGAAGAGAGCTTTTTAAAGAACAGTTTAAAAACACATATTGTTACATTAGAACGGCTAAGAGCATCCGTGGTTGCAAAATGCATGAATCCTTTGGGTTTACGGCGTATGATAAGGTTCATTTTAGAGGAAAACAGCATACAACTATATTATTTAAGAAAAATTAAATTAATTAAGAAAGCGTCTATTAATTACAAATTACCTTGTACTCTATTTGAGTGTTTTATGCTCTGATCGCAGATCAGACATTCACCAAATTTAGATACGAAAGGTATGATGTAAGATATGACTAATTCAGTATATAATATATACATATAACGTATCTTTTATGGTTATATAAAGTTATGGATGATTTGTAGAAAGATGTCCATATGTTGATTTTGTCAGGTATTTTTAGTGATGGTCATCGGTCTGATGTCTGCGCTTTTAATGCCTTGTTAGTTGTCGTAGCCGGCAGGCTTTTGTAACGGGCCTTGCAGTGGTCTCAGTATCAACGATATCGTTGGATGCCATTGGGGAGGCTTTCGTTAAAAATCGTTATGTCATTATTTTATTTTGATATTACCTGTTGGACTTATGGAACGTCACGGCTTACGTGAACGGGCAGAAATTTTGATCAAGATCAACGCTGCTACTGAGGGCAGCTTTATGATTTATTTATTGTGCATAGTAACAGTAGCTGTATTAACATGTCTGGTATGGTTGCCATGGTTCTGTCCATTAATCGCTCCCATGGTGAAGTCGGTAGCTCAAGGTCGTCCAGTATCCTCAACGTGCACTTGATAAGGTGCGTGGTGTGGCTGCTTCACAGATAATATAGGTAACTTTTTGGTCAAAACTGTCATTGCTTGCTGGTGGGTTATTACTCATCAAAGGCGTTATGGAACAATTAGGTTATTCTGTAGAGTTAGCAGATATGGTATTGTACGGATTGCAACCGCTGTGCATATATTGTTAACTCATTCGCTGATTATCTTTGATAAAACAATTCAAGCCTCTGGTAGCTCGTGACGAAGCGGATATGAAAGCTGGTAAATTAGTACCTAATGAGTTAAATATTCTTGTTACACCATGAAGAATTTAAGAAGGAGGCTGAATAATATGTTAGAAATACTCATAAAATGCAGCCCTTAGATTATGTATATCTTCTCTAGGATTATTCTATTTATCTTTGCTATTCAATCATTTTTAGATAAAGAACATAAATATCTCATTAGTACAGGCTTATTTTTGGCTCATTACTATAGCATATCCTTTATCTTTGGTTCTTTATCTCCAAGGAAATTAATGGTTGGCTTTGTCAATTGCTATGGCGAAGCTGTGTATTAGTAAAACAACTCGGCAAAGGCCATTGCTGAATCTCCCATCGAATTCAAAAAGGCGAAGCTATTCGTATTGGTACGATGTAATCTTTGTACCAGCGTTACTTGTTGGTATTACATTTACACTTCATTGGTTTTCTTTTACTAAGTTAGGCGCTCTTGTTGGTCTAGGTATTGCCGCAATCATCGCTATGTGTGCGCTCTTTACATTACAAAGGGCGAACTTAACCAAGGTTTCATGAAGGCCGTCGACTTATCGATGCCATCAGTTGACCGCAATTTTGTCCCAGTTATTAGCGGCTCTTGCATTCTATTTAATTTGGCTGGCGTTGGTAAACTTATCTCAGGTGCAGTCGCAAGTGTAGTACCAGCAGATAATGTATTCTCGTTGTTGTGGCATATTGCATTGGTATGGTTATCTTCACAATGATCATGGTAACGCATTTGCCGCATTTGCGATGATTACAAGCGCCATCGGTATCCCAATGCTCGTTGTAGCTCATGGTGCGAACCCCGCGGTATGTAGTGCTATAGCAATGCTTGCGTGGCTATTGCGGTACTTTGATGACACCTATAGTGCCAACTTTAACATCGTACCGGTAGCGCTCCTGAAATGCGCGACCAATACGGTGTTATTAAAAGCCACAACTTCCAATTGCATTAATCATGCTCGTGTGAATATTCTATTAATGTATTACTTTATTTAACCTTTTCTGTGAAAGCACGATATGCTTATGAAACTATATGATATACCCTTCTAAGGTTATATCATGTTTAATTGTTCTAATGCACCATAAGATATCGTTGAGGTAGTGTGATGAAACACATTTTAATTACCGGCTTTGATCCATTCGGCGGTGAACCTCGTAATCCGGCTTTGGGAGCGGTCACAAAAACAATGGATGGTTATACTGATGGTGATTACAAGGTAGTGACACAAATGGTTCCTACTATTCGTTACAATCTGTTGATACTGTAGCAAAAAGCAGCGGCTGAAGCGTGCCAACACAGATTTCATTCTATGTAGGTCAAATGCGGTCGCCCAGATATTACAGTGGAACGCGTTGCTATTAACTGTGACGATTTCGCATTCCAGATAATGGGGCAACCAACCGGAAGATGAGCCTGTTGTAGCCGATGGCCCTGGTGCTCTATTTTTGCGACATTTGCCCGTAAAAATATCGTCAGCTCGTTACATCAAAACGGTATTCCTCAAGGTCTCCAATACAGCGGGAACCTTCGTCATGCAATCACTTGATGTATGGTGGCTGTCACATGCTGCGCAAAGCGGGCAATATTCAGGCGGGCTTTATGCACATCCCATACTTGCCATCCCAAGTGGTGGATAGAAACCAAATCAACCAAGCATGGCTGTTGAAACTGGTACAGTGCCAGCATTGAAACCATCGTTCATGTATTAGCTCATGTGTCACAAGCAGGCCAAGATATTAACTATTCAACACCGCACGAATAAAAATATTACCAATACTAGTGTTTATTTAATACACATAATGTTTACTAACATATAATATTTACATAACATATAATTAAAAAGCTCGAGTTATATCTTAGAAAATGATATAGATCGGCTTTTTGTACACTGCTAATAATTCTTAATAATAAAAATAGATATAGTATAAAGTTTTGAGGCATTATAAATAACTATAACTTATGCATATTTTAGTTTTATATTTAGAAGCAGTGATTACAAATACTGATACTATTAGTAATTTTGCTCATATATTAGAATATCCTAATTGTTATAAAAATTCATACTACAGTATACTTAAGCTGATAAGTTATTTTGTTATTAGGAGGGTTTTATGAGGAAACTAGCAAAAGCATTATGTGAGTATGTTTTGAGCTGTGGTATGGTGGCAACAGGCTTAGCGGCGGATGATGGTACGCCGGTCCAAGTCGCAAGCGCACCTGCAATGAGCGTCTGCGGATTCAAAACGCTCAATTTTTATTGGTAAAGATCAGCGAGTATACGAACAAAGGGTGGACCTCAAATATATTAGCAATAAGATATGGTGGCTATGGATCTCAGGACAAACTCGCAGCAGATACGGTTATCCCAGGCATGCGAGTGGTGGTAACGCACGGCGCAACTGTTGTGGGTCAACGTGCTGGTACAACAGTAAGGAGAATTCAACCGTACTGGTCTCGAATGCATCGCCTCTATGTATAGTACAAAAACCACAGGCGGTTGCTGTGGGCAGATAGTAGGCTTATGCTATGAAAGTCAAGCATCAGTACTCTCCGAAGTAGATGCTAAAAATGATCGAGGGTAGCTCTGGGGGCACGCTCTAAATCAACTGTACAGAGCTGAGAGAAAGGCTATCTTATTAAAAGATAGCGATGGGAAATGTTGCTGCTTGGGTTTCTAAAATGGGTGCAGTTGCAGCAGGTTCAGAAGATTACGGTAATCGCCAACGTACAAAATGCTGCAGCTGGTACGCGTGATGATGATGTGCTCAATGTAGCGCAACTTAAACGTGTTCGTGAAGATGCAACTTATACAGGCGGTGAGGGACCACGGTTACTGATGATCGCGCTGTTAATGTCAATGTAGGGGAGGATTACACGTAGAGGACAATGCACTAGTAGCAGATGTGAAAACAAGAGATATTGATGCCATCAAGCCAAATCTATTTCCTCTAGTTCCGGTGCAATCCAGCATATCGATACAGATATCAAAAACGCATTGATTCTAATATCAACCGATTAGATACGAATATTAATCGAGTAGGTGCCATGAGGTGCTGCCTTGGCAGGGCTTCATCCTGTTATATCCGATGATGGTACAAATGGAATGTCGCTATTGCTGGGGGCGCTTATAAAGGGGAAAAAGCAATGGCTTTTAGGTGCCTTCTTTACACCGAATAAGACTGCGCACTTTTCTGTAGGTTCTACGGTAGGCCAAAAATAGTACGATGTTTATGTAGGGGGCTTCCTTCAAAGTGGACCAGCAGGAGAAAAAGGTAAATTCACCAGATAATGGTGCTATTCGTGCATTAACTCAAGAAGCAGAAAGCTTTTGAAAGCACAACACGAAGCAGATGCTGATCGTATTGGCAGTCTTGGAAGCAAAAAGTTAACGCACTGGCAAAAATAAAAATACTTATAAGATGGCAAGAGAGGGTGCTAATCTGAAGGTTCTATGGAAATCAAGATATTCGTTACAATGGTAATATCTACTGATTTAGGATAGAAATATATACCTTATTATATAGTGTATATGCTATGAACAACTTATCTATGTAGTGAAGGTAGGGATATATCTGAGTTAAGATATATCCTCATACATTAAACTATATAAATTTTAAATACCCACTATTGACATAGGTTTTTAAATAATATAATATAGGTTTATATTCATATTGAGTTAGTAGAATAATTGAGAAATATCACAGAAGCTTTACCATGAAAAGTGGAATAAAGCTAATGGGGATGACCTTATAAGGAGTATAGAAATGAGTGAACACGTAGATGGAAGTAAAATCAAGGATCCTACCATTGCGGCGGCTCGTAAAGAAGTTGAGTTCCAACGTGCTATGAATCCTTGTCCTATCGATTTTTCTGAGTTTCAATCTAGTAACCCTCGTTCTCAAGGGAGCAGAAGGAGTAGCAAGGTAAAGATGCATCGAATTTTAACCGTCGTCAAAAATATTCTGATAGCGAAGAGCCTCAATTCACAACACCTTTGGCAGTGAACCAGGGTTTCTACGTAGAAAAAGGACCGTTACCGCCTCCCAGTGGTCCAAGCATTGCCCTGGGCCCATCGCATTGCTATCGCCATCGATTTGCTTGGTCTAGATAAGGTGATCTCTAAAGGCACGGTTGATCCATTGCGTCCAGCAGGCGTTATTGCAGACTGGTTCTTTACTCTTGATAAAGACGAAAAGGATCCAGTGTTGGGGATTCACTCTTTAGGTGTAAGCGTATCGTAAAGGTGACCTCTAACTACGACGCACGCTCCACAGTACCAGCTATCGTAGATGTTACGACTGGTGCGGTAGTCAACAACGACTACCATGCATTGACTACGGAATTGGCATTGGGGCTTCAAAGCATTTTATCTCCTGATGCACCAGATATTTATCCAGAAGAATTGCGTGCTGATATCGATGCGTTGAACGTAATCATCTACGCTGACTTCAACTGCTGTCAAACCTAGCAGTCCCTCGTAACAAATCAAAAAGACTACGAGTACTACTACCGACTGTATCTTTCGCTCGCTTAGACTGGCTTGAAGAACGCCTTAGCAAGCAACGTCACTTGATGGGGGATACCATTACAGACCCAGATATTCGTATCTTCCCACATTGGCTATTTTGACCTTTGTATTCACCAAAAATACGGTCAGAATAAGAAACGCCTCGTAGACTATCCCCAATCTTGGAACTATGCGAAGGACTTGTACTCAATCCAGCCTTCGGTGGCACAACGGACTTCGACCCATGCGCAAAACGCTTCTACTATGTAGATCACGCCATTTGAGGATCTACCACGCCTCGTTCCAAAAAGGACCAGACGATTCCATTTGGTTAGAACCAAATGACCGGGCTGAAAAATTTGGTAAATAAAATAGACGGTAAATTCATATGTTGGATGAGCCGTATTTAGTACATCTTTTACTATGAAATCTGATACGTACATTGACGAATCGATCAATATATTTAATTATAGATAACTGAAAGGAAGGCTCCATGGATTCCGTAACACAGACGATTGTGAACTAGCAGAACAAACGGATGTGACGAACCGTGAGGACCTCCTGTCAGTGGCTCACGCATTGCCTTCCTAGATTATCTAGCATCCTTAGCATCCGCAGAGAACAACAGCCGTTCCAGAGACTGGCTCGGTTCATAGGGAGCTTAAAGTCATCTATGGATTGGATGTTGGCCGTCATATGAACCTCTGTTTTCAGTGGCAAGGTTATATCAGCGGGCAACACTGGCTTAGCAATAGAGAATGTATCTAAGGTTGATAAGGCCTTATATTATGGCTTTGCCTCCCATTATTTAGATTCTGATGACGCCCAGGCAAATCTAGCAGGTCATTTCAGTACTGTTTTATACTCTGCTTTACTGGCAGCGCTCGAGCCGACGGATACATGGCACGAATTCTTTTCGGGCCTATATCATCGGTGCCGAGTTAGAAGGGATTATTGGTTCCCCTGACAATCCCGCCCATCGGACCCAAGGGATGGCATTCTACGGGGACCGTTGGTGTTATTGAGGGCGGCGCGCTATAGGCGCTTTGCGAGGCCTTCATGGTGAAAGCTTGGCTCAGCTCCTGTCTTTGGCTGCTACTCAATCGGCGGGCATGTTCTTTCAAAGTGGCACAGATGGTAAGCCGCTCCATGCGGGACTGGCGGCACGCAATGGCGTATGGGCTTTACGAACTGTTGCAACATACATCACTGCGAACAAGTACAAAACCATTTGACCCTGAACGGGGTTGGTTTAAAAACTATCGGTAATATTACCGTTACATCAAATGACATTGCTAGCTGTTACATGACACCAGGACAACTCATTGATCCTGGTTTGTGGATGAAAGTTCACCTGTATTGCTCTGGCAGCCATTTGTGGCGCTGAAGCAGCAGAAATCGTGGTACATAGACTATATACATCTTCTGTATGTGTCTCAAACACAACTACCTTTCACCAGATACAGAGTGAAACAAGATCAATGTAGATTATGTACCACCCCTGATTTCTCCCTTTGGGATGAGATAAATCGAGTGACTGTTCACTTCCCACCTGGTGCTGATGCGCATGTGCGTTATACATCGCAACAACAGGTCGAGAAGGGCAGTTTTCCATAGAGTACATCGTGTACCAAGTCCTCGCTGTATGGGTCGGTACAGGATGAGTTGGTTCAAGATAGATGCCATAGACACAGATGTGCGAGACTGTATGTCGCGCATAGAGCGTGTCTATGACTTGCCGAAGGTATCTCAAACAGAGCGGATTACGAAAGCAACCGTTACCTTGAAAATGGAGATACTTTCACAGAAACGGTGAATAATCTAAAGGATCGCCGAAGAATCCTCTTACTATGGAGGATATACGCATTAAATTAGGTCTCACCTGGAGGCTGACTCAAATAGATAGAGTTATTGAGGCTTTTCACCCATACAGATAATTAGAGTCATTCCTGCAAACATTGCGAAAAGAAGGAGTTTTACATGTTTAATAACAAAGAAATTAACGAAATTATTCGCCACCATCGGCGCGTTGGCACTCAGCGTGCTTTGTCGTAGCTGGCTTGCGGTGACGATACATCTAAGGACGCAAAGGTAAAACCTGATGCTAAAGTAATTAACGTAGCTACACGCGCACAGTTCGCCCGTATTCCTATACAGATGATATGCGCAACTCTACTGGTTTTGACGTAGAATTGTTGAAAGAAATTGAGCGTAATCCAGACCTTCACTCAACTTCGTCAATGGCGTTGATGCTGCCTTTGTAGCAATGGATGCAGGCCAAGTGGACATGATTGCAAAACCAGTCATGTCGCAACCCGACACGTGAAGCAAAAATACTACTACATCAAATGAGGTTAACAACTCACTCTACACGTAAATTAGTAGTTAAAAACGATCCAACGACATCTCTTAAATTGATGATCTGAAAGGCAAGAAAATCGCTCGTTACTACATCCTCTGAGTTCAACGAGTTAGTAAAACAATTCAACGAAACAGCAATCCTCAAATCGAAGTTATCTATACAGATAAAGCAGGTGCAGAAACATTAAACCTCGTTCACAGGCCGTGCTGATGCAGCAGGGTGAGTATGAATGCATAATTAACTCTGCTATTAAAAGACCGTGGCTTTGCCACTTAAAGCCGTAGGTGATGTATTGGCTGTAGTACCAACTTATTTCTGTCTAAACGTACAGATGACATGAAACAAGTAAACGATCGATAAAACTATGAAAAGAAATGCGTGCAGATGGTACGTTGACTTTCTGAACAATATCTTGGTGGGGATTCACATTCGATCCAACACAAAAATATCGGATAGGCCGCCTTTTAAGGCCTTATTCTATTATGTCTAGAAGCGAGGTGTTACTGTGGGCAAGTATTTTTGATGTGTCCTATATGATCCAAGCGTTTCCACAGCCTCTTGAATTATGTGCACGTAACGGTGCTTATCATACGTTATTTCGCCATCTTAGGTGTTATTTTGGGCTCTATCATGCCATCATTCGCCTCAAGAAGGTACCAGTATTAAACCAATTATTTATCGATTTATCTCCTTTATGCGGGGGCACTCCGTTCTTGGTACAGCTCTTCCTTTATTTTACTTTTGGGGTACCAGAAATCATGTCCCACATGGGGCTTAACATGAAAAATGTGCCAGGCCTCGTATTCGTATACGCCGTGTTTACATTGCACATTGCAGCTTACAGCGCTGAAATCATGCGCTCCAGTATTGATGCGGTGGCTCCTGGTGAGAAGGAAGCCGCTAAAAAGTCTTGGCATGACCGAGTTCCCAAAGCTATGTGCGCATCATCTTGCCGCAGGCTTTTCACCATGAGCATTCCACCTGCTGACGAACCTCGTTATCGGCATGTTGAAAGGGACGGCGCTCATTTTTAACGTCGGCGTTGTGGATATGATGCGTGAGGCGGACCTCATGGCGGCAATAGTCAGCGCTATCTTGAGCTGATTCGTCGATGCGGCCATCACTTGTGGTATTCTAATTATCATCGTGTCCCTCTTGGGCCGATTGTTTGAAAAACGTTTTTACCGTTGCGGGCAAGGAAACGCAACGCATTTTGATCAGTGAGGAGTAGGGCGTATGGGACATATAATCGATTCAACCTATGTTTATGGCACCTTCTTTTGCTGTCATTCCTTGTATGAAAGTCACCCTTATGATTACCTTCCTCAGCGTTGGTTTGGGTACAACTCCTAGGGTTGATAGGTTGCGTGCTACAGCAAATAAAGTGCCTGTGCTCAGTCAGCTCAGCCACCTATATGTATTATTGTGCCGTAGTATTCCGAACATGGTTCTCTTTATACCTCGTGTACTATGGTTTACCAATTCCTATTCCTCGCGCTAGAGGATCAAACAGGGTGCATGTGCCTTTGAAAAGGTGCCAGCCACCTTTTAGTAGCGTTGTAGGTTTTAACCTTGCACACAGGGAGCCTATTTGAGTGAAATCTTCCGGGCTGCCTTTACAATCGGCACCGAAAGGGCAAATGGAAGCGGCTCAGGCCATCGGTATGACTTGGTTCCAAGCGTTCGTCGCATCGTAGTTACACATAGTACAGTCTTGTGTTGCTACTCATTTACAAATCAGTTCCTTAACACCATGAAGAGTACGAGTATCGTATTTGTCATCACAGTTATTGAACCATTTGGCGCTGCAAAGTTATATACAGAGGAAAATTCACAATATTTTGAGGCCTACATCGTGGTGGCCGGTCTATTCTGGGTGATGGGGATTGTATTTGAATTTATCTTCCATCGTTTAGAAATCTATGCAAGCAAGTATAAACGAGGTAATGCATTATGATAGATATTAAACAAGTTCACAAATCCTTCGGGAACCGTGAAATTTTAAAGGGCATCGACTTACATGTGCCAACAGGGTCTGTAACGGTTATCCTTGGCCCATCCGGTAGTGGTAAGACGACATTCCTTAGAACGCTTAACTTCCTTGAAAAGGCCGATGCAGGGACAATGCAGTTAAATGATATTTCTGTAGACCTCCATAAAGCGTCTAACAAGGAAATCTTAAACGCACGCCGTAACACATCCATGGTGTTCCAATCTTATAACTTGTTCTCTAATAAGACCGCTATTGAAAATATTATGGAAGGCCTTGTAACGTTAAGAAGATGAAGAAATCTCAAGCTCCCGTGAAAAGTCGCATAACGCTTCCTCGGCGAAGTAGGCATGGAAGACTGATGATGATTACCTCCGGTACAACTTTCCGGTGGTCAACAACAACGTATTGGCATCGCTCGTGCCCTTTGCGATGGACCCAGAGGTTATCCTCTTTGACGAACCTCACATCAGCCCCTCGATCCAGAGCTCGTAGGTGAAGTATTAGCGTTATACGCAAGATTGCGAAAGAGCTCAAGGTTACGATGATTATCGTAACTCACGAAATTGGCTTTGCCAAAGAAGTGGCTGACCAAGTCGTATTTATGGAAGGCGGCGTCATCGTAGAACAAGGGGATCCTAAGGTTGTCCTTGAACATCCAACAGAAGAACGAACACGCAAATTCTTGAGCCGTTACCTTTACACTAGATAGCGAACTAGCCACTCAGATAGTGCAGCTATAAATAGTACTGCTCTATAAAATACTGCTCTATAAATAATGCAGTGCATAATAATGCGTGCTATCCTAGTAATATAGAAATTCATGGCGACCTAATATTTTTAGAATTAGGTCGCTTTAAACGAGGTACATATGAAAGAATTTAGACAATTAACCGTAGATGATGCGGCTGAATATCTAGAGGTGTTAATTGCAGGATATGCGTGGAGAATAAGAACTACCCTATATCCTTCGATGCTATTAACTTCTAGCCCAGAAGAATCTCGGGTGTGGATCTTAAAATATCCTGTATTTGGTCTCTACGTAGATGGTTCCTTAGTATGCTCTATTTCATTCCGCATGCCTTGGATTCCCAAAGCTACGCCAGACGTATATCCGCACATTGCACACTTTGTGACAGCCCCTGAACATAAGTGGGAAAAGGGCTATGACTCGTGAAGTTTTAACTGAAGCAGAAAAATCTACTGCGCAATGTATATAAAACACCAACTGCGTAACATCTAGGGTACTGCTGCAGAACACCCATGGCTTTGCCAAAATGTATGAAGGCTTTGGCTTTAAAAGAATATAAACGGAAACAACTACCTGGAAAGGTACATACGACCATATTCTTTAAGAAAAACACTGTAATAAGAACTCTAATTTTTAAAGTCCTACTGAGCAAATAGAGACTAGTTAAGATAATCAACTAGTCGCTATTTTATTTTACATATAGTTACGTTATAATAAATGAGTGTTTTGTGTCTGTGGAGTGTGAATAGTATGTATGAAATCGTAATGAAACCAAATTTAACAATAGCTTTTTGATATGGATGCAGAGTTATCTCGAATTTGGTGTGTTTTGGCGTATATATTAAACGAGGCTATAATATCTGTTCTGGCTATATTGATCCTAGAAGCGATTGGTCCGGAATTCGTACAAGGCTATCAAGAATTAGTCGATTTGCAGCGAGAAGTGTAAAGGCAAAGCAACCTTTACCCATGTATTAACGTGGAGAAGGGGATACTTAACATTCTCGTTAGATCGTAAGGGTGCATTGGCGATGGATGTTACTATCTCGTACCACTTTATAATTACAAATGTAGTATGACAATTGAAAAGTTTAGATCAAAACATATTTTGCCAAAGTTTATTGAGTTCTTTTCAAAGAGTTTTAGAACAGAGCTGAGATAAAAGAGTCGCATCAAAGGATGCGACTCTTTTTGTAAATCCCAGTTTCTATTTACAATTATTTTGTAACAACTCAAGATCTACAGGATTTTTAGCTTCTACAGCTTCGCCTTTGATAACTTTTTGAGCTGTATCGATAGCGATTTTACCCATTTGGTCTGGTTGTTGAGCAATTGTTGCAGCCAATGTGCCGTCTTTAACAGCTTTGTCTGCATCAGCAGTACCGTCAAAGCCTACGATGAAGATTGTTTTGCCTGCGGATTTAGCTGCTTGGATAGCGCCCAATGCCATTTCGTCGTTATGAGCGAAGATGGCTTGTACATCAGGGTTAGCTTGCAAAATGTTTGTTGCTACGTTTCAAACCTTTTGTACGGTCGAAGTCAGCACTTTGTTTTTGCTACTACTGTTAAGTCTTTGTCAGCTGTTGTGGAAACCTGGCCGCGTTCACGTGTGGCGGAAGCACCAGGGATACCTTCGATTTCTGCAACTTTTGCAGCTTTGCCTACTTTATCAGCGATAAGTTGAGCTGCCATTTCGCCACCTTTTACGTTATCGGAAGCGATGTGAGCTACTACTTTGCCTTTGTCAGCAGAGCGGTCAACAGTGATTACAGGAATGTTTTTAGCGTTTGCTGCTTCTACGGAAGTAGAGATAGCTGCAGAGTCTACAGGGTTGATGATCAATACAGAAACGCCGCTTTCAAGTAAGTCGGAAATATCGTTTGCTTGTTTTGCAGGGTCGTTTTGAGCATCAACGATTTTAACTTTAAGACCAAGCGCTTTAGCTTGAGCCTCAACGCCTTCTTTCATAGTTACGAAGAATGGGTTGTTCAATGTGGAAACAGAGAAGCCGATTGTGCCGGATTTTTTGTCGCCGCCGTTATCAGCGCTTTTTACCACAGCCTGCTACAAGACCGATAACCATGATAGCCATCGCCAACAGTAACAATAGTTTTTCATAGGAACCTCCTAGGGCTTTCTTTGCGGTCTGCAAGAACCGCCAATAAAATGACAATACCTTTTACAACTTGTTGATAGAAACTGGAAACGTCGAGAATATTTAACCCGTTGTTGAGGGTACCGATAATTAGGGCACCAATTAATGTGCCAACGATATGACCACGACCACCAGCAAGGCTTGTGCCGCCAAGAACTACGGCCGCGATAGCGTCAAGTTCGTAGCCTGCACCTGCTGTCGGTTGTGCAGAGTTAAGACGAGAGTGATGATTGCACCGGCGATACCACAGAGCATACCTGTTAAGGCATACACGAAGATTTTAACGCGGTCAATCTTGATACCAGCAATGTAACTTACCTTTTCACTACCACCTACGGCGTATGTTTTACGGCCTAAGGATGTGCGGCTCAATACGAACCAGAGGATGATGAAAGCAAGGAACATTGTGATAGCTGGTACTGGAAGGCCTGCAATATCCCCTTGGCCAAAGCCGTGGAATAGAGGTCTTGCGTAAGGCCAGAGATTGGGTTACCGTCTGTGAATACTAGGTGGCACCACGGTAGATTGTCATGGTCGCCAAGGTAGCGATAAATGGAGCTACGCGGCCATAGGTAATAACGAGACCGTTAATACCGCCCAATACAAGGCCAGCACCTGCAGCTAACACGATAGCCAATACAGGGTCAGTACCAGTTACGATGAGGTTGGCCATCACTGCACTAGAGAGGGCAAGGATGGAACCAACGGATAAGTCGATACCGCCAGTTAAGATGACGAAGGTCATACCGAAAGGCGATGATCGCATTGATGGATACTTGGCGCAACAAGTTACGCAAGTTAGAGAATTCAGGAAACCGTCGTTCGCTGACAGAGATAATGATAAATACAGGATGAGGCCGATGAGGGGGCCCTAATTTTTACATATTGTAGAGCTTTGCTGTCCATTATTGTCCTCCTGTGGCTAATGTCATAATCGATTCTGGTGTTGCATCGCTACGGTCCAAGATACCTGCTACGCGACCTTCATGAATGACCATAACGCGGTCGCTCATGCCCGAGCACTTCAGGTAACTCAGAGGACACCATGATAATGGGCACACCATCGTTCGTTAATTCGTTCATTAAATCATAAATATCACGTTTTGCGCCGATATCGATACCGCGCGTAGGCTCGTCCATGATGATAATGGATGGCTTTTTACCAACCCATTTTCGCGATAACCACCTTTTGTTGGTTACCACCGGATAGGGACGATGCGGGTTCGTGAATAGATTGTGTTTTTAACGCCTAGTTTTTAGACAATTCGTCAGCAAAGGATTGAGTTTGCCCTTATCAAGTACATGAGAGGGGCAAATTTCGCCAAGATTCGGCAATGTAATGTTAGAACCAATGGAGAAATCGAGGATCAAGCCTTCGCTCTTTCTATTTTCTGTGATGAAAGCAATGCCTGCCTTGATGGCATCTTCTGGTTTTTTACAGTTTAGAATAGAGCCGTTTACCGTTACGGTACCACCATTTGTGTTTATCTACACCGAAAGATGGCGCGCATAATTTCTGTACGGCCAGCGCCCATAAGGCCTGCTACGCCGAGGATTTCACCTTTGCGCAAGGAGAAGGAGATGTCGTTGTCGAAAACCTTCTGGTTTGAGGTTATCAACGCTCATCACTACTTCGCCTGGTGTTGTAGTGCGAGCAGGGTAGAACTCGTCGATGGAACGGCCTACCATGTGACGTACCACTTCGTCTACGGAAATATCAGCGGTTGGTTTAGTGATAATCGTGTGACCATCACGCATAACCGTTATGGTATCGCATTCGCTAAATACCTCCTCCATACGGTGAGAGATATACACAATAGCAACGCCGCGTGCTTTCATTTTGCGCATCATGTTGAACAATGTCGCCGTTTCACGCTCTGTGAGGGCTGCTGTCGGTTCGTCCATGATGACAACCTTTGCATCTAACATCAAGATACGAAGGATTTCCGTCATTTGTTGGTGACCAACGGAGCAAAGGCCTGCCTCAGTCGTGAGTGGCAATTCGATGCCTAGTTCGCGGCATGTATTTTCTGCTTCAGCGAGCATCGCCTTTTTTATCGAGCATACCAAATTTATTGCGCTTTGGTCTCATTAAATATAGATTTTCTAACAATGTTAGATTTGGCCAAATGTTGAGCTCTTGGTGGATGAAAGCCACACCGTTTAGCTCAGCCTCTCTCGGGTTCGGGAAGGTGCGCTCTACGCCGTCGATGGTGATTGTACCAGCGTCCGCCTTGTGAATACCGGTGAGGATATTCATGAGGGTGGACTTTGCCGGCGCCGTTTTCGCCCATCAAGGCGTGAACCTCGCCCTCCTTGAGGGTAATACTTACATCGCGCAGCACTTGGTTCGTACCAAATGCCTTCGCAATGCCTGACATAACAATTTCCATAACTACTCCTATATGATTGGTGAAAGTATATCTTAATCTATTATTCTACGGACGATCGCTGAAAATACAATCGGCGCGCAAGATAATGTTCGCATACGGAGATGCTTCACCAGTTCTAATAATGCACTTGCATTGTTTTGTTGCTTCTTTGAAAGCATCGTGGCTCGTTTCAATCCATTCGTATTGATCAGATGGGAAGGTAGACTCAAGAAGTCATAAGCTTTAGGATTATTTTCTTTAATTTCTGTTGCCACATGAATCGCTTCGGATTTCATATGCTTAGCGATGATGGATACTACTTGCTCAAAGCTTGGTACACCGAAATCTAAAGCTAAGTCGATTTTTTGAACCCCTTCAGGTACCGGTAAGCCACAATCAGAGATACAAATTGTATCTGTGTGACCAAGATCTGCCAAAACCTTAGCAATATGGCTATTTAAAATGCCGTGTCGTTGCATAAATAACTCCTTATCTATTCCGATGGCTGAGGCTATAGAGCCTTAGTCATTAACTCTCTTCTCATATAGAGGACAGTTACATTCATTGCTTGAAGAACGTATAGTTTGGATTGAAAGATCGGTTCAATCTATACGTGTTCTGCTAAGAATGCAGCGACCTCGTCTTTTGTTGGCATGCCACCTTGAGCCCCCAAGCGTTGGATGGAGAGGGCAGCTGCTGCATTGCCGCAGTGTAGAGCATCGGCTAAGCTTTTACCATTAACAATAGCCGCTGCAAAGGCGCCGTTAAAAGTATCGCCAGCGCCTGTTGTATCTACGGGCTCAACCTTGAAGCCAGGTACGATGTGGATTTCACCGTTGTCCGCATATCCTACGCCCTTGCTACCAAGGGTAACGATGATTTTGTTTTCGTTCGCCAGCAAGGTTTCCTCAGTAGATTGGTTAGGGTAGAGCGCAGATAGCTCATGTTCGTTTGGCGTAATATAGGTTGCTAATTTTAACCATTCCGAATCGAGGTCGGCTGCTGGAGCAGGATTTAAGAGGACTTTCACATTCGCCTCGTGACAACGACGAACGATGTATCTAATAGTTGGAATAGGAATCTCGTTTTGAACCATCACAAGATCGGCTTGCTCAATGGCAGCCCAAGCGTTATCAACTATGGATTTGTCGACCTTAGCGTTAGCGCCGGCAATCACGATGATACTGTTATCGCCTTCCGCTAATGTAATGTGTGCTGTACCGGTTGTAGTGTTCGGTACCGTAACGATGTAATCTGTATTGATGAAATTTTCTTTTAAATTATCTAAAATCATTTGGCCGTATGTCATCTTCACCGATACAGCCGACCATCGTGACCTCTGCACCCTAGACGAGCCGCAGCCACCGCTTGGTTTGCGCCCTTGCCACCGTGAGCGATGTGCAATTCGTTGCCCATAATTGTTTCGCCTGCAGTAGGGCGTTTATCCGCGAGGACTACAATATCCATGTTGCAACTGCCAATAACAACAATGCGATTCATAATAACTCCTTAATAAGCCTCTGCCCTAACTGGGACTAAAAATAACTATCATTTATTTTTATACATAGAATCTTGCATATTTTTATACAATGAACTGTATATATAAATATAATTGATAATCTAAGAGACATTTGCTTTTCACATACCTATAAGTGTATATTAATCATTTATTAGTATAGCGTAAATACGTGAGTTTATCTATATAAATATCTATAAAATGTAGGAATAAAAAGGTATATCCAAAATCTATGTTACATGAGTAAAAATGTACTCTTTTAGATCTTGGATATACCTTTATTATTAAAGAATTAATATATTATACTATTTATATTTTATCTAACATTTTATCTATACTATCAAAAGATTTCTCTAAAGATAGAATACGACCTTGAATGATGTCATTTTTGGCCTTGTACAAGAGCAGATAATATATCTACCTTAGCTTGTAAAATATTAGTTGCATTATCGTCAATATTTATTGTATTACTGTAGCTTTTATCTATTTTCATAGTCTATCAGGCCTTTATTGTTAATATAGCTATATATTAGTGAAAGCTTGGTTTGTCATAGTGTGTACCTGGTTCACCTACACCGATGCTTGTGCGATGGAAAGGCGTTTCATCCGCAGCGTGTAAGATATCAAAGATGGCTTTTACCACTGCTTCGCGTGAAACCTGGGCATCGTTGAATTGAGCTCCTTCAGGGATGAGTTCGTAATCGGTTTTCTCTGGATCATTGTAGAGCCATGTGAGGCGCAAGATGGTGTAATTTAAATTGGATTCGCGCAATACGTTGCGTGCTTGGCGCTCACCTTGAACATAGCTAATCGGTAAGTTGTCGAAGGTCCATTTTTCAAGTGCTACAGGGAATTCACCAGAAAGCCCAGCCATGGACACACCGATAACACGGCGTATATTTTTGCGGCTCAACGCTTTCACGATGGACGCCATATCACTGCCAGACTCTATAGCACCTACAAATACAACCTCCGCATTTGTTACAGCTTGTTCTAATTTTCCAGGATTTTGGAACGAACCTTCAATCACTGTAACGCGTTCATGGTCGATAATCTCTGGAGGTATACGTGTTTTCAACTGACGACCATATAATGTAATGTGCATATCTGTATATGTTAATAGTGTAGCAGTCAACTTTTTGAGCTATTTGGACCGCAGCTCCTAAAATCGTAATATACTTATACATAAAAAGACCTCCTATGTTCAGGGCATAAATATTTAATGAAATTTTAACATACATATATGACAAATACGTGAGAAAAATTATAAAAATCTTTTGTATTATTTTCGTAATTTAATTGATGCTTAACATTTCATTTGTTGTTTTTAGCTGAGCAAATCGATTCCGCCAAATCTTTTCTTTGTAAAAAGGATAGGATTGTATCGGCTGGTAGATACTCATTATCAAAGGTTGAGATAGTATCTTCGACGATGGTGATATTATAACCATACTCAAAGCCTACTTTCACAGATGTATCAATGCAAAATTCCACTTGCATTCCTACAAATGTTACATCGGTAATATTTTTTCGGTTTAAATATTCCTTTAATTCAGTATCCTTGAAGATGCTATTGTAATATTTATTGAAAATCTTTTCGTTTTCTTGCGGTTTTTAATTCGTGATAGACTTGCCAATTATCACTACCCGTTGCTAATAGCCTTCATCTTCAGAATGCCTGATAAAAATGACTTCTATATTTTGATCTCTAAAATGTTGAATGATTGCTTTTGTATTTGAGATAAAGTTTTTTGCATTGTAAGGGTTTTCCTTAACTAAACCTTCTTGAATATCGATTACGATTAATGCCTGTGCCATTATAGAACCTCCCTGATAAGGTAAATGATGAGTTTATTATAATTATAGTGAAATACTAAATAATATATGGAGATTATAATAATTATACACCAAGATAGGGGAGGTATTTATTATTGCCTTTTAGACTGGTTCGCGACGTAGTCATGAATTATAAAAGCTCATCCACTATCGGGTGCGAGCAACAAAAGTTATACAAAAAGTCACTTTTGCTTAAGTAGAATGTAGGTGTTTAAGCCATATTATATGTAAAAAGAAAGATGATTTTTCAATAGAGTAGAATATATTTAAGAAGTGGTATAATTGTATATATAAATTTTGCTTTTGGTTTGTGTGTGGTTGGTTATTTTGAAGGGAGCGACTGTATGTCAGATGGTCCGTTTTAACACCAAGAGAACAGATAGAGCATAGTATATCCAAAAGGTATTACCTTTGATAATATTACTGAAGTGGAAGCAGAACAATATTTAGTAGAGATAATAACTACTTTAAACTTAGAGCCTTTAGGAAGAACTTCTTAAAATCCTCAAAAATCTGGAAAAATATGTAAATTTAGATTTTAGCTATTTAATAGATTTAGCATGTATTGATAATAGATTGAGACGAATCATGTTAGAAAATGGCTATAGGGATTGAGCATTTTTCCAAAAGTTCATTTATTATCTATTTTTACAGCAGAATAATATTGATCCCTATGATGTAGTTGAGGAATATATGAATCAGCTAGAGAAATCTAATTTTGAACAATTACAGCATGACTTATGGAAAAATAGTGGTAGCTTATATTGTGGTAATTTATATGCTAAATATATTGATGATCAAAATAAACGTTGTCCAGTATGGGCTTTTTCTAGAAATGATTTCCTTTGGACAGTATTTTATACTTCTACAAATATTGTGCAGAATTATTGCAAAATACTGAGATTACAGAACGATTATACTTTAATGTATACAGTTAAAAGTTTGCGGAATGCATGCTCATAATAATTGTATTATCAATGATATAAATTCTACACATAATAAACGTATTAATGCTGATTTACAACGTGAATGTGCTAAATTTATAAAATCACCATCAAGTAGACGTAGACATTTGGGACATATTTCTACCTATCAAATCTTAACTACGATGTATGCTCATCAAAGAATATGTATTAGTACTGGTGTTCATAAACATATATGTGGTGAATTAGATGAACTTAAGAAACGCTTTCGAGATAATGATTATAGGTTGAATGATAATATAAAAGCCACATTTGATGTGCTTATTAGAGCTATTGACACATGGTTCCACATAAGGTAATATTTAAGTACATAGAAAAACCATTTTTGGTTTCATGCAGCATCGTTAATTCGGTGTTGCTTTATTTTTTTATAGGCGCCCTTAGGGGCGCTTTTTACTACCTAAAATAGTACTTGTTTGTAATGGTATAATATTGATATAAAATACGTAAAAATACATGCCTTAAAGCCATATATCGGTATTAAACCTCTAGTGGCTTTAGCTGTATTATTGATAATGCAAGGATTGAAACGATGATTAATATACGAAAACTAGAAAATGAATTGTGGGAAGCTGCAGATGCGCTACGTGCAGGATCTAAATTGACGTCAAATCAATATTGTATGCCTGTATTGGGGCTTATCTTCTTGCGCTATGCGTATAGTCGTTTCAAACTTATTGAGGTTGAAATCTTAAAAGACAGACCTATGCGTAATGGTCGTGTTATGCCTGTAGAAGCTAGTGACTTTAAGGCAAAAAGTGCTCTCTATTTACCTGTAGAGGCACAATATGACTATCTTCTTAATTTACCGGAGGACATCAAAGGTGCAGACTTAACTAGCAAAGATGGTCAAGTCATGACTAGTCTTGGCGAAGTGGTCAATAATGCCATGGCTTTGATTGAAGAACAAAGTGCACAGCTGACAGGGATATTGCCTAAGAATTATACAGACTTTTCTGATGAGCTGTTAGCAGAAATTCTTCGTATCTTTAATAACTCTGCCCTTGATGAAGTAGGTGGAGATATTATTGGCCGAATCTATGAGTATTTCTTAAACAAATTTGCCAAGAACATTGCCTCTGATGATGGTGTGTTCTTTACGCCTAAATCTCTAGTTAAGATGATTGTTAATGTTCTGGAACCGACTCATGGCACGCTATTTGATCCTGCCTGTGGATCTGGTGGTATGTTCATTCAATCTGGTGATTTTGTAAACTCTCACGGATTGAATGCGAACACCACAATGACATTTTATGGACAAGAAAAGGTTGAGTATAATGCTCAACTTTGTTTAATGAATATGGCGGTTCATGGTTTAACTGGGGTTATTAAATCCGGTGATGAAGGTAATAGCTTTTACAATGATGCTCATCAATTAGAAGGTCGCTGTGACTATATTATGGCGAATCCTCCATTTAACGTAGATAAGGTTAAATCTGAATCTACACAGGCTGCGGGACGTTTGCCATTTGGTATGCCTGGCATTAATAAAAATAAGGAAATCGGTAATGCTAATTATCTTTGGATTTCCTATTTTTATAGCTATTTAAACGATACAGGTCGAGCTGGTTTTCGTTATGGCGTCCTCTGCTACGGACAGTCAAGGCAGAGATAAAAATATCCGTGAAAGTCTAGTTAAAACTGGTGCAGTTGATGTAATGGTGAGTGTTGGTAATAACTTCTTCTATACAAAATCTCTACCATGTTCTTTTGTGGTTCTTTTGATAAAAGCAAAAACCAGATACTATTGAAGATAAGGTGCTCTTCATTGATGCTCGTAATTACTATACTGTTGTTGATCGTACATTAAACGAATGGACAGAATGGCAATTAAAAAACTTAAATGCTATCGTTTGGCTCTATCGTGGAGAAGTAGAGAAATATACAGAATTGCTTAATGAATATCGCCAGATACTAGGTGAAGATAAGACCTTTGCTGAATATATAGAATCTCTTTCTGAAGAAGTGAAGGCTATTGAAGCAGAAGGTAAACAAGCCGTTGCTGATGCGGGCCGAGGTAAAGGCAAAAAAATTCAACAAGAATACGATGAAAAGGTAGAAGCTGTTAAAGAAATATTAACTATTGCCCAAGAAGCACAATGGTTATATGAAAAGTTTGGCGATGGAGAATATGTAGACGTACCAGGTTTATGTAAAATTGCGTATATCACAAATGAAGCCAAAGGTGATAATGAGGGTATAAGCATTGAAGATAAAGGTTGGTCCCTTACACCAGGTGCTTACGTTGGTGTAGTCCCTGTAGAAGATGATGGGGTTAACTTTGAAGAACGTATGGCTGAAATACACGAAGAACTATTAGTACTACAACAAGAATCTAATATACTTATGGAAACTATCTCTAAAAATATGAAGGAGATGGGGTTATGAATTTAAAAAAAATCATGATAGGCGACCATTGTATAGTTACATCAAGTAAACGGTTTCATTTATCAGAACGTGTAGAGTCAGGCATACCATTCTATAGATCTAAAAGAAATAATACAAAAGTTTAAGGGCGAAGTTGTTACTGAATGTGATTATATACCTATAGACGAATATGCGAATATTGAGAGACAGTTTGGGGCACCTAGAGTTGGTGATTTGCTTTTAACAACTCGTGGAACATATGGAGTACCATATGTTTATAAAGAAAACGATTGTTTCTATTTTTGCAGATGGAAACATAACATGGTTTAGGATTTTTGATGAGAGTTTAAACTCAAAGTATCTTTATTATTGGTTTCAATCTTATGAAGGTTATCAAAAAGTTGATACTATTGCAAAAGGAACTGCTCAGAAGGCGGTTCCAATAACAACCTTAAAACAGTTAGAATTATATACGCCAATTATTGATTTACAAAATAAAAATTGTAAATATTTTATCAGCGTACGATAGCCTCATTGAAAAATAACCAAAAAGCAAATCAAGCTCCTTGAAGAGGCTGTACAGCGTTTATATAAGGAATGGTTCATAGATTTACGATTTCCTGGGTATGAAAATGTGGAAATTGTAGATGGGGTTCCAGAAGGATGGAATATAAATCGTGCGGATCATTATTTTAAGATTACTATTGGGAAAGACGCCATCTCGTGCTGAAAAACAATGGTTCGCCAATTCTGGAGAAGGAACTCCGTGGATATCGATATCTGACATGGGAGAAGCGGGGGCTTTTGCTTTTTATAGTAAAGAAGATTTAACAGCTGAGGCCATTGTTCGTCATAATATGAAGGTAGTACCAAAAGGGTCTGTTTTGGTGAGCTTTTAAATTGACTGTTGGACGAGTGGCAATTACTGGCATCGATATGTGTACTAATGAAGCAATTGCACATTTTTATATTGATAATGATTTAGATAGAGCTTACACATATTGTTATCTTAAGAATTTCGAATATGATTCTCTTGGAAATACATCATCGATATCAAAAGCAATTAATTCGAAGATTATTAAGAGTATGTCGTTTATAATGCCTTCAAGAGATATATTGGAACAATTCTCTATGATTGTACAACCTATTCTTAATCAGATAGAACTTAAACAAAAATGATTTTTAGATTAACTGAGGCCCGCGATCGTTTACTCCCTAAAGCTTATGAGTGGGGAAATAGAGGTGTAAAGGAGGTGTTACTATGAGCCATGATTATTCTGAAGAGAAACTAGTTCAGGATAGCGCCTGTGATGTGCTACAGAATAAATTGGGGTGGAAGGTTGCCTATGCATATAATTTAGAGCAACTCGGAGTAGATGGCACATTTGGTAGGACTAGTTATAAAGGAAGTCTTGTTGACTAGAGAAATCCGTAAGGTCCTCAAACGACTCAAATCCTTGGATTAATGAACAACAAATTATAGAGGCAATTACTAAATTAACTTGTAGAATATCAACTGCATCTTTAATACAAATCAACGAGGAGAAATACAATTATCTTCGTGACGGTATTCCTGTAACAGTTAAGCGCCCTGATGGGAGAACAGAGGTTAAAAAGGCTGCTATTATAGATTTCAATAATGCACATAATAATGAATTCTTAGTAGTAAAGGAGCTTATTATACGTGGTGATTTGTATAATCGGCGAGCAGATATCGTTGGATTTGTGAATGGGATTCCTTTGCTGTTTATTGAAGCGAAACGGCCGGATATTGATGTGCGAAATGCATATGAGGATAACTATAAAGATTATCTAGATACCATTCCACAGTTATTTTATTACAATGCCTTTATAATGCTTTCTAATGGCTTAGAAGCGAAGGTGGGTACTGTTGGTAGTAAATACGAATTCTTTCATGAATGGAAGCGTCTGGATGAAGATGAAAAAGGGAGTGTAGCTTTTGAAACTATGCTTCTTGGTATATGTAATAAGGAAAAACTTTCTTGATTTACTAGAGAATTTTATCCTCTTTGACCACTCTGATGGGCGCACTGCTAAAATCTTGGCTCGTAATCATCAATACTTAGGTGTAAATAAGGCAGTAGAGATGTATGCTCATAGAAAATTAAAAGATGGTAAACTTGGTGTCTTTTGGCATACACAAGGTTCTGGTAAAAGCTATTCGATGGCTTTTTTTGCACAGAAGATACGTCGCAAGATGGCAGGTTCACCAACCTTTGTAGTGCTTACAGATCGAGAAGAGCTTAATACACAAATTAGTGATACCTTTGAAAATTGTGGCATTCTGGGTAAGGATAGTAAGGCAAAACAATGTATTGCCACTAGTGGCGAGGATTTAATTGCTAAACTAAAAGGAAACCCTAGCTTTATCTTTACATTGATTCATAAGTTCAATAAATCTGATGTAGAGCCGATTTATCCTGTTCATGACATCATCATTATGTCTGATGAGGCTCATCGTAGTCAGTATGGGCTGTATGCAGATAATATGATGAAACTGTTGCCGACAGCGGCACGTATTAGCTTTACAGGTACACCGTTACTTTCATATGACAATATTACAGAACGTACCTTTTGGTGGCTATATATCGGTCTATGATTTTAAACGAGCTGTTGAGGATGGCGCAACGGTGCCATTATATTATGAAAACCGTGGTGCAAAGCTAGATGATTTACAAAAATCCAGAGATAACTAATGAGATTCTTGATGCTATCGAAGCAGCAGATTTAGATAGTGCACAACAAGAGAAGTTAGAGAAGGAATTTGAAAAATCAATTCATATCCTTACTGCTGAGCCGAGACTTCGCTCTATTGCCAAGGACTTTGTACGACATTATTCCGATGTGTGGACTAGTGGCAAAGCCATGTTTGTGTGCTTAAATAAAGTTACTTGTGTTCGTATGTACGATTATGTGCAGGAATATTGGAAAGAAGAGATTAAACACCTAAAAAAACAAATTAAAGTAGCGACACAACAGGAAGCACAAGAACTAGAACGCAAGTTAAAATGGATGGAAGAAACGGACATGGCTGTTGTTATCAGTCAAGAACAAAATGAAATCCAAACATTTAAAGCTTGGGGGCTAGACATTGAAACACATCGACGGAAAATGGTAAAACGAGACCTCGATAAAGAGTTTAAAGATTCAGATAACCCATTACGTATTGTGTTTGTATGTGCTATGTGGCTTACAGGTTTTGATGTTAAGTGCTTGTCTTGTTTATATCTAGATAAACCATTAAAAGCGCATACATTAATGCAAACAATCGCTCGTGCTAATCGTGTAAATGAAGGTAAGAGTAATGGCCTAATAATCGATTATATTGGTATTGTAGAAGCACTTAAAAAGGCGTTGGCTGAATATACGGCAAATGTTGGTAATCATGATGGTGTAGATCCAACTGTCGATAAAGAGAAACTCATTGCTCGTATACTAGAGTTGATTGATATATTAGTAGCCTTTTTTAAGCAAAAGGATATATACATAGAAGATTTTTCTGATGCACAAACTAATGCTTTTAATAGATTATCTAGTTTAAATGAGGCCACTAATGCTGTCTGCGATACTGTAGCAGATAAACAAACCTTTACTGCCTGTGCCTCAGAGTTGCATAAGTTGATTAAATATATTGAACGTGATGATATTTCGGTGGATACACGAAGAGTATATGAGACAATTGCAGCAATCCATCGGATGTTAAAGCCTAAAAGACGAGATGTAGATACTACTGACTTGATGGTTACTATAAATGCTATTATTAGTGAACATATAGGGATGAAAGAATCTTTAGGACAAACAGAAGATGCAATCGGTTCAGAGTATATAACCCGTATTGATATAAGTGCTATTAATTTTTAATATCCTGCGTAAAAGAGTTTACGAGGGTTAAATATAAGAACCTATTATTCAGGGATTTAGGCGAGTTTATTGAATGTAGTTTGGATAGACTGGTAGCAGCTAATCCTAATCGTAGGGATTACTTTGAGCGCTATAGACAAATTATTGAAGAGTATAACTCTGGAAAAGACCGTACTAATATAGAAAAAACATTTGAAGCATTAATACAGTTAGTACAAGAGTTATCGGAAGAGGAATCTCGTTATATCCGTGAAGGGTTTACCACTGATGATGAATTGGCTATTTTTGATTTGTTAAAAAGATAATCCTAATAAAAGCAGATATTAAGAAACTAAAAAGGTACTGCTACAGAGATGTATAGCAAAATAACAGAAGCTATTTCAAGGATGGATCACTGGACAGATAAGGATGAAACAACAGCAGAAATACAAAATCTAATTCGTGATATTCTTTGGAGAGAACTTCCAGAAAGCTACGATGAACAACAAATAGAAGTTTGCCGTGGAGATGTCTTTGAGTATGTATATACTAGATTTGGATATATGGCATAGAATTTCTAGCTTCAATATATTTTGATAGTATATTAAACATTGATAAGAGGCTACTTACATAGCCTCTTTCTTTTTATGTAAATGGAGAATGTAGAAAACTATTTCCTATGTGTTTATCTATGAATTAGGTGATTGAATATTAATATTACGGATAGCCTCAGTCTTTCACAAATCCTCGAAGAATGTTAAAATAAATCCATATATTTTTTTATAGAAATGAGGCTATTATGGAACGGATTCAGGATCTTGTGTACACGCATGTGCAGGGTGGCCAGTTTAGATGGGTTACTGTTAGCACATTGATGCTCGCATTGGGCACGATTTTGCATTTGGTGAGCCCTAGTGTGGCTGGGGTAACGCCGAACTGGACGATTGCTACGTACTGCGTAGCTATTTTATTGACTCGTCCTAGTTTGAGTCAAACCTTGAGGGATTGGTCTCGTGGCGGCTCTCATCAATGTTTTGACATCTAAGTCAGCGTTCCCTTATGGCAACTTATTGTCTGAGCCGGGTGGTGCTTTGACGGCGACTCTCGTAACGCGCGCTATGTTGTCCATGAAATTCCGTAAAAATTGGTGGCTTTGATTTAACGCCTGTCGTGTCTGGCTTCTTAGCAACTGTTGTATCTGGCGGTATCTTTGTTACCATTTTGTGGCAAGTGCTTGGGTTGCCAAATAATGTGTACATGTACGGCATGTGGCCATTGGTACTCATTGTAGGGGCCTTGAATGGTGCCATTACACCAATTTTGTATATTCCGGCACAACGTTTATTCTCTAAACGTGGCATGTTGCCAAATGCAGATCAATTGACATCTGATCATAGTCGCTTGACTATCTTGCCTGAGCGCCAAGCTAAAATATCCATTGAGCACGTAAATTACTATCATCCTAAGGCGACTACACCATCCCTTGAAAATATCAATCTTGATGTAAATGAAGGTGATTTTCTCGTTGTTACAGGCCCTGCCGGTTGTGGTAAAAGTACCCTTTGTATGGCGATGGTAGGGGCAGTGCCTAAATTCTATGGTGGACGCCTAGAAGGCATGGTCTTTGTAGATGGTCATGCGACTACGCAAATGGAAATTCCTGAACTAGCGAATCATATCGGTGTAGTTCTCGCCGATTACGATACACAGCTCGTAACGATGACGGTTCGTGAAGAAGTGGCCTTTGCTATGGAAAACCGTGGTTATGACCGTGAAACTATTAAAGCTCGTTCTGAAGAGGTGTTTAAGCAAGTTGGCCTCGTAGGCTTAGAAGATCGCAAGATTACAAGTTTATCTGGTGGTCAACGCCAACGTTTAGCTATCGCTTCCGTATTGGCTACGAATCCAACCGTACTTGTTCTTGATGAACCGACAAGCTCCCTCGATCCAGATGGGACCGCTGAATTATATCGCCTCGTAGGTGATTTGAACCAAAAACACGGCATTACCGTTGTTGTTATCGACCATGACTTGCATGCCGTATTGCCGTATGCAAACCGCATGGCCCTCATGGTAAATGGTTCTATTGCTTGTGACGATGATGTACCTACTACGCTTCGTTACATGTATGAACACAATATTCACGTTGATGCATTGCCATCCGTGTTTACAACCCTATATGGAATTGGAACAAGCCGGCTTTCACAGTGATGAACCTTGGCTCAGCATCGACTCTGCTATCAAGGGCTTGCACCAAATTGAAATGGCTCATGCAATTCAGACCGAGGTGCATGGTAAAAGCAACTCTCCAGCTAATCAAAGAAATACAGTAGATAATCTTGCTGATCAATCTAATATAGTAGAAAATAGACAACCAGTTCAACGCGTTGATGATGTACCAGGAAAGGACGGTGGCGCTCATGCTTAAGGGTTGAAAACATCCGTTTTTGGCTATGTGCCAGCCGTAGATATTTTCCGAGACGTGACTTTCACCATCGAAGGAGGCGAATATATCGCTATCGGTGGCCGTAATGGTTGCGGCAAAACGACTATTACGCGTTTGCTCGTAGGCCTCGAAAAGGCTAGGGAAGGCCACATGTATTATAACGGCAGAGATATTACGTCCATGCCGCCGTCTAAACGGGGTCAATTTATCGGCTATGTATTCCAACAGCCAGATCGCCAAATGTTCAGACCTACCGTAGCCACAGAGGTTGCCTTTGGACCTGAGTCCTTGGGGCGCAGTAAAGCCGAAGTGAAGCGTATCGTTGATGAAGTATTGGAGCGCACAGGCATCGGTCATTTGCGTGAAGCTTATCCTCCAACATTGCGCCGCGGCGAAAAGCAACGCGTTGCCATTGCTTCTGCGTTGGCTATGCAGTCTAAAATCCTCATCCTTGACGAACCAACCAGTGGTCAAGACGGTAAGGAAACTAAAGAGCTATTAGCATTATTGCGTCAGCTTAATGCAGAAGGTATCAATCCTTCTCATTACCCATGATATGGAAATTATGGCTGGCGAATGTAGCCGTGCTATCATCATGGGCAACCAAACCGTTGCCTTTGACGGCAGTCCAGAAGAATTATTCAAGAAATCTACGGATGAATTGCAGGATTTTGAGGGCCTTACAAAACCGCCAAGTGTGGAACTTTCATTAGCGGTACCAGCCTTAGGCTATTGCAAATCTATGGATGAATTGAAATCTAAGTTAGTGGCTCAGTTGAGCGGAAAATAGGAGGGGCATATGGAACGTTTAGTACCGTTAACAAAAATCTTGATGACCCTCGCTGTATCCGTGTGGGCCATCCTGTTGCGCGACTGGGTATCTCTATTGGCATTAGTCGTAGTAGAGCTTGGTGGATTGTTTGTGGCAGGTTTGTTGTTCAAACAACACAAAGCAGTGCTGGCATTAACTAGCTTTGCTGTATTCCTTGGCCTCATCCAATTCCTTGGCAGCGGCGATGTAACCTCTGCCATCGTATCCGGCTTACGAATGTTGGCTATGACACTTGTCTTTATAGGCTGTTGGCAACTACAAAATTACAAGACCTTACGGCCGCGCTCGTAACACAATGTAAAATTCCTTACGAATATGCATTTATGTTCACTGCCGCACTTCGCTTTGTGCCTGACTTCATTGCTGAAAGCCATGCTGTACAAGAGGCGCAAGCTTGCCGTGGCTTATCTCTAGAAGGCAAATTCATTAAGCGCATCAAATCCTATGCATCTGTTATTCAACCATTGCTGTTAAAATCCTTGGGACGCTCCGAAACAATGGCGTTATCCTTGGAACTACGTGGTTTTGTGGTCCCCACACAGCTTTGCTGCATCCGTAGGATTGAAAGAATCGACTATACTGTTATTAGTGCTTAATTGCTATTACAATACTTTTTATTTGTTATTGTGTAATTTTCTTATAAATCAAGTAAGAGTATAATTTTTGCTCCTATAGAAATGTACTAGCTTTAATAGTCATAATAAAAATATGATGAAAAAGTATATAAAGTAAAATAAGAGCTTTTTACTTATATATGCTTCAGAAATCGTATAGGGCTGAGTGGTAAAAACGTTGTTTTTACCACTCAGTTTTATTATATTAGGGATATAGATGTAAAATATATAATTCTTACCTCAAAAGATGGATAAAAAGTGAAATGGTATATATACGAATAGTTCGTCCTTTTTCTCTGCGTATGTGGGCTATTTTTATATATTATGTTAAATAGAAATAATATTTTTAGGATACCTACAGTTTTGAGGAATACTTATGAGTGAATTAGTAATACGACCAATTACAAGGAATGATATAGCCTCTTGTTTAGATATTTATAATTACGAGGTTGTAAACGGCGTAGCCACGCTTGATCTTGAACCTCGTACGTTGTCAGAGTGGCAGGAGTGGTATGAGTCTCATAGCGATGAGCACCATCCTATTGTGGTAGGTACCATTGATGGGATTGTAGCAGGCTATGCATCGCTTTCACCATATCGACCTAAAGAGGCCTATAAAAGTACCGTCGAATTATCTATCTATATCCATCAAGATTATCGCGGTAGAGGGGTTGCTACACAACTGATGGCTCATATTTTAGAAATAGCAAAAAAATAATCCGTTATTGCACAATGTGGTATCCGTTATTACGGCTGGCAATGAAGGCAGCACCAAGTTACACGCGCGATTTGGCTTTACCTATTGTGGTTTAACGCCTCAAGTTGGATTCAAACATGGTAAATATCAGGATACCGAAACATACGCATTATTGGTATAATAATTAGTATAGTAAAATATATAAATTAATACGTTATACCAATGATGTATAGATTATAGATAAGGGATTCGCCAGGGGTTAGGGGCGAATAGGGGTGATTGAATGAACATGAAAGATGAACGGCAGTTCGTTGGATATAGTAAAGTATCGTAGCGATCTCGTGGACGGTCATGTGCATACGGAGTTGTGTCCACATGGTAGTGGGGACCGAACTGCGATGATGATAGAAAAAGGCCATCGAGTTGCGTATCGAAAAGGTATGCCTTACAGAACATGCACCATTGCCAACAGCTTTTGCTGCAGAATATGGTGGTGATAAAAAGGCCTATGATACAGCGTCTTTGAAAATTAAATGAAGTTGATACCTACTTAGAGTTGGGTCGTCAATTACAACGTGCGTATGGCACACATATCGATATTTCTCTCGGTTTTGAAGTCGATTATATTCCAGGCTTTTGAATCAGATATTCAAGAGTTCTTGGATCGCTATGGTCCGTTGACGGATGATAATATTTTATCCGTTCACTTTATGGAAGGCATTTAATAATGCCTTTTACTGCTTAGACTACAGTCCAGAAGAATTTGAAAAAAAGGGCTTTGGGCCGTGGATTGAAAAACAATATGAGTTATATTACAAATATTACTCCACCGTGCGCCAAGCCGTGCGTGCTGACCTCGGTGAGTATACACCTAAACGCATAGGTCACTTTGATTTAATCAAGAAATACCAACATCACTTTGGCTTTGAACGTCATTTAGATCGTCGCAATGCGCAGGTGGTGAGCGATATTTTGCATATCATGCGAGTTCAAGGTCGCGAGCTGAACTACAACATGAGCGGCTTTTTCAAACCAGATTGTCGTGAAATGTACCCAAGCCGTTTCATTCAAGGCATGGCGGCTATCATCGGTGTGCCATTTGTATTGGGCTCTGATGCACATAGTGTGGCAGATATAGAAAACGTTTGGGGCTAGCATAAAAATCATTATTATAGTAAATACATGAAATATTAACGGTTCTATTGACAATTCTATAGAACCGTTATATTATAATTCATACTTTAGTAAAAGTAAAGCGATAAAAATAGAAAAGTATCGATATAGGTAAATTTTTTTCTCATAGTAAACTGAATAGCTACATAACTAGAATAATATAAAGGTTATATAGGCTTTTCACAGGTACGAGAAATGATATAAATCAATTGATAGAAAGGATGTTTACGATGGTACAGCAGCAATTACCTACTGGTTTCCGCGATGATATAGGGATCGTAGCAGAGCGCAAGGATGATGTGAGTCAATATGTGCTCGGTCTTTGTCGAAATCGTCAATACACAAAGATCTCTACGCCTCTTGTAGAGTACAAAGATGTATTCAATGGCTATGCAATGGGGCGCGGTCAACATATGTACGAATTCATGGATAGTTCTGAAGTGTCCGTCGTAATTCGTCCTGATTTGACAATGCCTATCGGTCGTTTCTTGGCGACAACAAATATTGAATTGCCTCGCACGTTCTACTATTTGGGCGATGTGTTTATGAAAAATAAAAAGCACCGTGGTGATGTTAACCAAGTGACGCAAGGTGGCATCGAGATGGTAGGCTACGAAGGGCTTGAGGCTGAGCAAGAGTGCTTCAAGATTATTAAAGAGGTGAACGAAGCTCAGTTGGGTAATCATTTGTTGCTCGAAATTGGGGATGCTCGTTTTTCTCGTGCTATTACCGATGCTCTAGGACTTAGCGATGATGAAAAAGCAGAGCTCTTAGAGGCGTTATTCACTAAATACTTGCCACGATATAACGAGTTGATTTCTGACTTTAAAAATAGTGCGCTATATCCATTCTTAACTGTATGGCCTCGCTTGTTTGGTACGGTTCAAGATATTAAGGATGAGCTAAATCAGATTATCTTGCCTGCAGCGGCGCAGCGCATTTTAGATAATCTCGTAGATATGGCAAATCAAGTGGAAGCAACGGGGCAACAGGTTCGCATCGATGTATCTACGGAACCGCTTCAATCCTATTACACAGGCCTTACGTTTAGAGGCTATGTGGACGGCGTGTCTCAATACATCGTCAGTGGCGGTCGCTATGATGGCTTGCTATCTAGCTTTGATGGTACGCCGATGCCGGCAGTAGGGATGGCTTTTAATATCGACGTCTTGACTGATGTTACCTTGCAGGGTGAAAAGCAAAGCTCAAGATAACGATACATTGCGTATCGCTCTTACGAAGGGGCGCGTAGAAAAGGATTTTATTCCACTCCTAGAAGCATGTGGCATTGACTGCGAGCCATTACATAATAAGGCGCGCAAGCTCATTATCTCTTTAGGTGATTCTATGGAGGTCATCCTTGCAAAGGGGCCAGATGTAACGACGTATTTGAAAAATGGTGTTGTTGATCTTGGCATCGTCGGTAGCGATGTGCTCGATGAACAAGACGATACGAGCTATGAAATGCTAGATTTTACAAACGGGTAAAATGCCAATTTATCTTGGCATCATAGCGAGCTATGATCCCTAAAGAAGGTCGTCGACAACGAATTGGTACGAAAATATCCAACCGTTACAAAACAGTACTGGAGCTCAAGACGTAGAAATCATCAAAATTGAAGGCTCCGTTGAGCTGGCTCCACTTGTAGGGACTAGCAGATGCTATCGTAGATATTACGGAAACGGGTACCACTTTGCGTGAAAACAATCTAGAAAATCTTTCGATTGGTACAGCCCATATCTACACGCTTAGTAGCCAATCCATTAGCATTAAAACAAAAAGAGAAATACTATTTTTAAACTCATAGATCAGCTTTCAGAAGCAATTAATAAAATTAAGATGTAGAGTGAATCATATATCTTTAACTAGCAATACGGATAGCTCAAATAGGAAGAAGGATGACAGATGAAAATATATAAGGAATCATTAGAGGCGATGCTTGCTATCGTACGGAATTACACACAGCAAACCACAGATATGGAGATTGAACGTCGCGTGTACGATATCATCGCTGATGTCCGCACTAACGGTGATGCGGCGCTCAAAGCGTATTCTGAAAAATTTGATGGTGTTTCCATTGAAGATTTCAAGGTACCTCAAGAGGAAATCGACGCAGCCTATGAGTCTTTATCTGATGATTTGAAAGCCGCATTATTAAAGGCAAAGGCAAACATTACAGAATTCCACAGCCGTGAAATCGAGCAAGGTTTTGTGGACATGGACACACCGGGCATCATCCGTGGTCAAAAGGTCATTCCCTTGGCTCGTGTTGGTCTTTACGTCCCTGGAGGTACGGCTGCGTACCCTTCGACCATTATCATGACTGCTTTGCCTGCAAAAATCGCAGGCGTAAAAGAAATCGTCATGGTTACGCCTCCTCAAAAGGATGGCATTAATCCTGCCGTATTAGGTGCTGCAAAGCTTGCCGGCGTTGATGCGGTATATCAAGTGGGCGGTGCCCAAGGCGTGGCGGCCCTTGCTTATGGTACGGAAACGATTCCAAAGGTAGATAAAATCGTAGGTCCTGGCAATATTTACGTGGCAACGGCAAAACGTCAAGTGTTTGGCCAAGTCGATATCGACATGATTGCGGGTCCAAGTGAAATCGGTGTTATCGCCGATGACAGCGCAAATCCAGTGCATCTCGCAGCAGATCTCTTATCCCAAGCGGAACATGACCCTCGTGCGCGTGCCATTATGGTGACTACCAGTGAAAGCTTAGCAAATGCCGTATCCGATGAGGTAGAACGTCAACTTAAATTGTTACCTCGTGAAAGCATCGCTCGTCCAGCTATTGAAAACAACAGTTATATTGCCATTATGGACAGCATTGAAGACATGTTCACGGTGATGAACGAAGTGGCTCCAGAACACTTGGAAATCCAATTGCCAGATCCAATGAACTATATGAGCCTCGTTCAAAATGCAGGCTCCGTATTCCTCGGCGCTTATGCGTCTGAGCCATTGGGCGATTATGTAGGTGGTACGAACCACGTATTGCCTACTAGTGGTACGGCGCGATTCTCATCTCCGTTAGGCGTATATGACTTTTGTGAAACGTACGTCTTTCACACAATTTACAAAAAGAACGTCTAGAAGAAGTGGCAAAACACATTACTACATTGGCTCGTACGGAAGGCCTCGAAGCGCATGCTCGTGCCATCGAAGTACGATTTGAAAAATAGCTTATAAAAATATTAGAAAATAGATTTGGCATCTATATTTATATGTGTATTTAAAATATACAGTGAAAATATAGATTAGAAATATAGATTATAAAAAAATAAATTTGAAGTATAGAGGTCGTTATGATACGCACAGGTACGGTGCAACGCACCACTCAAGAAACAGATATTACAGTAAAAATTACCCTTGATGGGGCGCAAACGAGCTCCGTCTCGACCGGAATAGGCTTCTTTGACCACATGTTGACGCTATTGGCGAAGCACGGCCGTTTTGGCCTTGTGGTAGAGGCAAAGGGCGATACATATGTAGATGCTCATCATACGGTTGAGGACGTTGGACTTGCATTAGGTCAGGCTTTGGTGAAAGCCCTTGGCGATAAAGCTGGCATCGAGCGCTACGGCGACGCCTGGGTTCCTATGGATGAAGCATTGACGCAAGTTGTCATCGACTTGAGTGGTCGTCCGTACCTCGTTTTCCAAGGGGAATGGAGTACGCCCGTTTTAGGTGGTAACTTTGAAACAGAGCTAGTGGAGGACTTCTTCCAGCTTTTGCGATGAGCGCTGCTATGAATTTGCATGTGCGCAATTTATATGGTCGCAATACACACCACATTATTGAAAGCATGTTTAAGGCAACGGGTCGTGCGTTGCGCAAAGCAGTTACTATTAACCCAGATATTCAAGGCGTAAATTCTACAAAGGGCGTTATTTAATACAGTCATTTAATAAAGGAGAACTATGATTTTTCCAGCTATAGATTTACAAGATGGGCGCAGTGTTCGCCTCTATAAAGGTGATTTCACACAGGAAACGGTCATCAATCCTGATCCAGTAAATCAAGCAAAACAATATGAAGCAGCTAAGGTTGAGCTTTGCACTTGTCGATTTAGATGGGCGCCAAGGTGGGCAAGCCTGTAAATATAGACATTGTAAAAGCAGTGCGTGCAGCTTTCACAGGCATCCTTGAAATTGGAGGTGGCATTCGAGATAAAGATGCCGTTGACCTCTATTTAAGCTTGGGCGTAGACCGCGTTATCTTAGGATCTGTAGCGCTTAAAAATCCGGAGCTTACAAAGCAGGTTATCGCTGAATACGGTGCGGAGCGCATCGTTATCGGTGTAGATGGGAAAAATGGCAAGGTCGCCGCTGAAGGTTGGCTCGACCAATCCGACGTGCCGATGACCGATTTAATCGGTGCCATGGTTGAAGGTGGGGCAAAGTATTTCATCGTTACCGATGTAGACAGGGATGGTACGATGCAGGGGGCCAATGAAGAGTTACTTGGAAATTTGCAAAAAGAATTCCCTACAGCACGTATCGTTGCCTCTGGGGGTGTTCGTAATTTGGCGGATATTAAATCCCTAGAACAAAAAGGCGTTAAGGATAGTATCGTGGGTAAGGCTCTGTACGAGGGCACGATTACACTAGAGGAAATCGCCGAGTACAATCAGCAGAAATAATAGAAATGATCGTGATGCTCTCAAATTAATTATTGACCGCAACCAATGGAATATATTGAGTGACACTCGATGGAAAGGAGCTTTATGTTAGCGAAACGGATTATTCCTTGCCTAGATGTAGATGATGGGCGCGTAAAAAAGGGGGTTAATTTTGTTAATCTCATAGACGTAGGCAGTCCCGTAGACATTGCGGGCTCCTATGAGCAGCAACAAGCTGATGAGCTCGTATTTTTAGACATTACGGCCACCGTTGATGCGCGGACCACTATGCGCGATGTGGTTCAAGAAATCTCCACACAAGTATTTATGCCACTTACCGTGGGGGGCGGTATCAAGAGCGTTGATGATATGACGGCTTTGTTGAAAGCTGGTGCGGACAAGGTATCTTTGAACTCCGCGGCTCTCGCTAACCCTGAGCTCATCACAGAAGGGGCTCAAAAATTTGGCAATCAATGCATGGTTGTAGCCATTGACGTGAAAACCGATGAAAAAACTGGTGAATGGTATGCTTACACTCATGGTGGGCGCAACCGTACAGAATGGAAAGCTCTCGACTGGGCTAAAGAGGCCGTAGCTCGTGGAGCAGGAGAGTTATTAGTGACAAGTATGGACAAAGATGGCACGAAATCCGGCTTTGATATTGAACTATATAAGGCTCTAGAGTCCGTCGTAAATGTACCTATCATCGCCTCTGGAGGGGCAGGTAAGGTTGAGGATTTTATAGATCTCTTTAAGCAAACCAGCGTTACCGGTGCACTGGCGGCATCTATATTCCACTTCGGAGAAGTTAAAATTCCTGAACTCAAACAAGAACTACGAGCTCACGGAATTACAGTACGCTAAAACAGATTTAAAAAATTACTATCTCTCGTAAACTCTTTGCTAGTCTATATGTTCAGAGTTAGTTAAATAGTTTGTTTATAGATAAACAGAAAATAGAAATAGCAATAGATAGAGATACAAGCTAATATAGGATAACAGATTGGTGATTACTTTTAATAAAGGATAGAATATGAAACCGGATTTTGAAAAAGGAAATGGCTTGTTGCCAACGGTTGTGCAGGATGCGGAAACTAAGGACGTCCTCATGGTAGCGTGGATGAACGAAGATAGCTTTCACAAGACACTAGAAAACAAGGGAAACGTGGTTTTGGTCTCGGTCTCGTGAAGAGTTATGGCATGAAAGGGTGGCACTAGCGGTAATGTGCAGCACGTGGTGAGCATGGCCCTAGATTGTGATGGCGACACCTTGCTCATACAAGTTAAGCCTGAAGGTCCTGCCTGTCACACAGGGCGCACAAGCTGTTTTTTTAATGAAGTAGAACGGAGTTAAACATGGCACAGCAAACACTGAACGAATTATACGAAATTATTAAAAATCGCAAGGTACAGCCAAAGGAAGGTTCTTATACGAATTATTTATTCGACAAAGGGCTCGATAAAATCTTGAAAAAGGTGGGGGAAGAGGCAACGGAAGTCGTTATCGCCGCAAAAAATGAAGATCCACAAGAACTGATTTGCAAACAGCAGACGTGTTATATCACTTGCTCGTGTTATTAGCGGAGAAAAATATCCCGTACGAAGCCATTGAAGCTGAGCTAGCGAGCCGCGAAGGGGTTGTTAGCAAGACTACGGATCGACCAGAAATTACAAACTTATAATGTATATCCTATTATGAGCTCGGACATATGAGCTCTGGTGGAGTTCATATGTGTCTTTTATGTGTTATATGAGTTATATGCGTTAAGAAAATAGTTAGAAAGGATAGCCTATGAAAGAGATAATTCGCACATTGAAACCTTATATACCTGAGGAGCCGGCTGAAGCGGTGAAAGAGCGCCTTGGTATCGACAGATTGGTGCGCTTGTCGGCAAATGAAAATCCATACGGCACATCGCCATTGGTACGGGAGGCTATCCTTAGCTATGTAACTCATAATGATGCCAACTATTATCCGGATGGCAACGCCTCCGATTTGCGTATGAAACTCGCTGACTACTGGCAGGTACAACCTGAGCAACTCGTCATCGGCGTAGGTCTCGATGAGGTCATCGCCATGGTCAATAAAACATTGATTACTGCTGGTGACTCCATCGTAGTAAGTGCACCAGCCTCTCGGAATATGCCTTTGAATGGCCTCGTGGAAGGTGCTGAGATTCGCGAGGTGCCAGCTGATTTGGAAACGGGACAGTATGATTTTTCTGCTCGTGAAAGCTGTAGATGAAACGACACGCCTTGTGTGGATCTGTAATCCTAATAACCCAACGGGCACCTATGAGTCTGTTGAAGATATCCGCAAATTTGTAGCAGCTATACCAAAGGAAACCTTAGTCATCGTAGACGAGGCTTATATCGATTTTGTCACTTCCGTAGCAGTTCCTACGGCACGTGCGCTCTTGGATGAGTTCCCTAATGTAGCTATCATGCGTACCTTCTCGAAAGCCTATGGCCTTGCCAATTACCGTGTAGGTTACATGATGACACCTATAGAATTGGCAAATTATATGCAAACCATTCGCTTGCCGTACAATTTGAATACCTTATCTCAAGTGGCTGCAGAAGCCGCTTTCGGTGATCAAGAATTTGTGGCGAGAACGGTCTCTCAAAATGCAGAGGAACGGGCAAAATGGGAAAGCCTCTTTGATGAGCTAGGTATTCATTACTATAAAAGCGAAGCTAATTTTATTTTCTTTGCAGTGCCTGATGCAGAAGGTCTTGCAGATGCTTGGCTCAAATCAGGTTACCAAGTGCGCCGAGGTCAACGAGAAGGATGGTTACGTCTTACGATTCCCATGCCTCAAGATGGGGATGTTATGCGTAAGATATTAAGAGACTTCATGAATTGATTTGTATAGAATAACATACAATTCGTAATACGTTTTGTTTAATCTTATCGTGTTTTACCCTATAGAATGGAGTTTATTATGATTGCCATTATAGATTATGATGCAGGGAATACCTTCAATGTCCAGAAAGCCTTAGCTTACATTGGCATTGATGCAGTGCTAACGGCAGATTCGGCGACTATATTAAATGCTGATGGTGTTCTCTTGCCAGGTGTAGGCGCATATGCGCCAGCGATGGCAGTTCTAAAAGAGCGTGGTTTAGTCGATGTTATCTATGAAGTAGTAAAACGGGATATACCTTTATTAGGTATTTGTTTAGGGATGCAACTTTTATTTGAAGAATCTGAAGAATACGGCCCAACGCCCGGTTTAGGCCTTATTCCCGGTAAGGTAAAAGAAATTCCTCGCAACCTTGGCCTTAGCGTGCCTCATATGGGTTGGAATAAAAATGTAGTACACCAGCCTCATAGTGCTTTTAGCAATGTAGATGATCAATATACATATTTCGTTCATTCCTATTATGTGGATACAGATCCTGAATATATCACATCTACTGCAAATTATGGTATCGATGTACCTGGTATTGTAGAACGTGGTAGAGTGTATGGAATGCAATTCCATCCCGAAAAAAGTGGTGTCGTAGGTCTAAATTTGTTGCGTACATTTGGGACTATTACAAAAACTTATAGGAAAGCAGGAGAATAGGGATATAGCTATCTTTTATTACAGATAAGAATGAGTCATTCAGTAACCAATATATCTAGGGTAATAACGGCATCTCATAGGTAGAGAATGCCGTTATTATGCTTTATAGTTATACTTAACTTCAAAATGAGAAATTAATAATTGACACCTTGTTGATTAGTTATACAATAATGTTGTAAGTACTAACATTTTAGGAAGCCATTGTGGCATGGATACGATACATAAGTTTTATCAGTAATATTCATATACTCCATGTCACGTGATTATTGGAGGTGTTTATATGGTTATGAATGGTATTTACTTAGTTATTGCCTCCGCGTGTATTCTAATTTTAGCGTACCGCTTTTATGGGGCTTTTATAGCGGCTAAGGTACTGACATTGGATCAATATCGTCCAACGCCAGCTATGGTTCACAATGATGGTCACGATTACGTGCCAACCAACAAATGGGTAACCTTTGGTCATCACTTTGCAGCAATTGCTGGTGCAGGTCCACTTGTAGGTCCTGTTATCGCAGCACAGTTTGGGTATTTACCTGGGGCATTATGGATCCTAATTGGTTCCGTATTAGCCGGTGCTGTACATGATATGGTTATCTTGTTTGCTTCCGTTCGTTATGATGGTAAATCGATTGCGGATATTGCTCGCGAAGAAATCAGTAAACTTGCTGGTTTTGGTGCTATGCTCGCTACCTTATTCCTATTGATCATTACCCTTGCTGGTATGGCTGTAGTAGTAGCTAATGCATTGCATAACTCTCCTTGGGGATTCTTCTCCGTATTTGCTACCATTCCAATCGCTATTTTTATTGGTATTTATTTGAAATGGTTGCGTCCTGGTAAAATCCAAGAGGCGACTATTATTGGGGTAGCCTTAATCTTCGCAGCTATCATCTACGGTCCAAATGTAGCGGCTAGCGAATATGCATCTTGGTTTACATACGACTTGCAAACTATTGAAATTATGCTTGCTGTGTATGGTTTCTTTGCAGCTGCATTGCCAGTATGGTTGTTACTTGCTCCTCGTGACTATTTGTCCACATACCTTAAAATCGGTACAATCGGTGCATTGGCGCTTGGTATTATCATTGTAATGCCTGAAATTCAAATGCCAGCTGTAACTCCTTACATCTGGGGCGGCGGACCTGTATTGAAAGGTTCCGTATTCCCTTACATCTTCATTACTATCGCATGTGGTGCGTTATCTGGCTTCCATACTGTTATTGCTACAGGTACAACACCTAAAATGCTTACTAATGAAAAAGAAATTTTACCTATCGGTTATGGTGCGATGTTAACAGAAGGCTTCATCGCTATGATGGCGTTGATTGCTGCCACTGCATTGCATCCAGATGATTACTTTGCGATTAACTCCACAGTTGAGTCTTTCAAAGCTTTAGGCCTTAAAGTTCATGAATTACCAGCATTGTCTGCAATGGTTGGTGAAGACTTGATGCACCGTCCTGGTGGTGCCGTATCCCTTGCAGTAGGTATGGCTCATATATTCTCCAGATTGCCTAATATGGATCACTTGATGGGTTACTGGTATCACTTCTGTATCATGTTCGAAGCATTGTTCATCATGACATTGATCGATGCTGGTACTCGTGTAGGTCGTTACTTACTTCAAGAATTATTAGGTCATTTCCATCCTAAATTCAACGACCAACACTGGGCTCCTGGTGTGTATGGTTGTGCCGCTTTAATTTGTATCTTGTGGGGCTACCTAGTTCTACAAGGTAACATCGGTATTATCTGGCCTCTATTCGGTGTATCTAACCAATTATTAGGTACTATGACATTGGCTGTAGGTACTACAGTTATCATGAGACTTGGCCGCAAACGCTATGCATGGGTAACAGGTATTCCTTGTATCTTAATGGCTATCGTGGCTATCGCTGCAGACTATGAAAATGTATTCTACAGCTATATTCCTGCTGGTAAATGGATTCTAGTAGCATTTAGTGCTGCTATGTTCCTCATGATCCTTATCGTATTAGTTGAAGCTGTACGTAGCTGGATTCGCTTGTCCAATATTCCTCAAGACTATCGGACTCAAGCTGAAATCGAAGCTGAAAGCCTTGTAAAATACGGTAAAGAAGTAAAAGCATAATATTGATTATTGCAATATATACAGTGCACTCACATTTGTGGGTGCACTTTTAATCTATAAATTTGCTGCCTTTTTTATAAAATAGTTAGGTAACGGCGCCTTGCATGCAGAGTTTTCTGTGAGCAAGGCGCTTTTTGTATGGAAAAGAGTTTCTTATGGTCAATATGATTGATACAGGCAACACCACATGGGTATTGTGATTTTGAATATGTTATAATAGGGCTATGAAAACATTATATACGTTCTTATTGGACAAAATATAAACAATTGTATAAGAGAGGCCTAAAAGGCATTGCTGCCTTTCTTGCCATTGGAGCGATTATAGTCTTTGTACTAGCAACCATTGCTAGTCGTGGAATGGGCGTTATTTTTAATGAGGTTATGGCTCGACAAACGATGATGCGCGGTACGGTTACTGTTGAAAGTTTATCTGCTACACCCGTGGGGACTCTGACTTTTACAGGCCTTGTTTGGAAGGACCCAGAAGGGCATGAGTTGCTCAATGCACCAAGTGGGAAAGTCCGCGTCAATATGTGGGATGTGGTGACACGTAATTTTAAGTCCTCCGCTATCAAGGGCATTGAATTAGATGATGCGGTTATAGTCATTGACTTGGACGATAATAATCGATTGGATTTCGCGCCCATATCTCCAGATGTACATAAACCAATTAACGAGATAGAACCCCGTCCAAAAGCACCCTAGAAAAGACCACACAAGAACGGCAAGAGGAACTAGGTAAGAAAGTACGTAACTTTAATTGGCAAGGTCAACATTTAGATCTTAAGATTACACTTAGAAATAGTCAGTTAGAGGTCTTTAATAGAAACCGCCATTATGTGATAAAGAATGTAAACTCAAAAATTGATCTTGATAGTAAGAGAGCCATTCGTATCGATATGGAAACGGGCAAATTTGGTGGTACAGCCATAGGGGATGGTCTCGTATTAAAGGTCGTGTAGATTTAAAGGATGTTTTAAAGCATCGCATGCCTCAACTAGATCTACAGTTTGATGTGAAAGGGTGGATCCATCATCACTAGGCTTTGGTGAGAAATATTCATGATGCCATGACCTTGCTTACAAAGGTAACAGAGTGATTTTAACCGTCCTTTTGCTAAAGGTCGTGTGACAATGCCTATTTTACGCATTCCTGCACTTACTTTTGAGAATGTAGTAGGAGATGTGACGTACCAAGATGGTATTTTTGAATTTTGAAAACGTTAGTGCCAATGTATACAGCGGTAAATTGGAGGCTAAGGGTGTATATAATTTGGACACTGAGCCTATACGATTACAGGCGTAGCAAAGGATTTAGACAGTAGTATCGCCCTCAAGGCTCCTGAGTTTCTCGTGCCCGTATCGGCAAATTTGAACTTTAAAAGTGAAGGCCAACCTCGAGACATGGAGGTATGGGGAACTTCTGGTCTGGTGAAGGGCACTATATGCTGATTCCGATTCAAAAGCATTACGGGAAACTTTCACAATAAAGGGCAGCATTTATCCTTTAGCGATGTGAAAGTACATACGAAAATCACCACTATCACTACGGATGCTCTGCGTATCGATGATGGACAGCTCACGATGGGGCCGCTAAATATTACGTCCCACGAGGGCAGTAATTTTATTCTGTATGATGAGTCATTTGATGAAATTGATGAAAATATGACTCGCATTAAAGATGATATGAAACAAGTTAGGGAAAATAGTAAGCGTGCCTCTGACTCTGCAAAGGGACATCGATAAATCTGGCTTACAGCGCCGGACATAAAAGAATCCATGAAGGAGCTGAAGCGGAGTATGGATTCGGCAAAAGATAGTTTAGATAATCTGTCAAAAATAGTAAGCAATAAAACTGTATTGAGACGTAAAGGGTAAGAAGAAACAATAAAGTAACAATATAAAAGTAACAGAAATAATAAAACTAGCAAAAAATTATAAAAGAAGGCAATCCATCATGGTGATGAGTTGCCTTCTTTAAGTTATAAGGTGCTAAATTGTATGTAGCTATACAAAGATTTTATTATCTGTTTAATCCGTTAGAGCGTACGTATTCGGTATTCTTCTGTGTCTTTGTATCTGTTTTTGGTATTAGTTCGTTTTACCGTAATAAGAGGTTTCTTTTCTTTGGTTTCTCCTCTTCGTATGGAATTACTTTATCTCCTTGATCCGGTAAGAATGTTTCGATACCGTTTCGTTTGCCTTTTTGCGTGTTTGAATCAGTGGCCAATTGACTTTGTTGTGGAACGATATAGATTTCGTCTTTATTGATGGTTACATCATTTAACAAGAGTTTGAATGCGTTTCGGACTTACATATAGAATTCCGTCTACCATACGTGCTGCAGGCAGTAAAGATTCGGATGTATCAAGGTTGATGATTTGTAATTTACCCTTTGCGTACGACTTGTTTAGAGTCTGGTTGTACCGCTAAAGGTAGCAATGTTCATATCGATCAATGCCGTTTTAGTAGGGGCATCCCAAGATACTTTGTAACCCTAATGCTTCGATACTTGACGTAACGCTACGAGTGGCTGATCGTCAACATAGATAACATTTGGTTTATTATCGATTGGGCTCCAATAATATGCCATCTACATTGATGTAATGCTGTGTCGTTACTGATGCAGGTCTTTTTAAACTCTGTGTCGTTGTAGCTGTATCCATACCGACAGCTGCCTGGGCAGGTTGCACCATTCCGCTTGTGAAAGCTAAGCGCCCCTAACGGCTATACCGATACAAAATCAGTTGTTTTTAATTTCATGGTAACCTCCATTGTGTATAAAACGTCACGATAAATCATAATTGGTAATATAACATGGATATATGAATATTATATTATGAAATTTTAATTTTATAAAAAACTAAAAGAGAAGATATATATATTTATACTTTACAACAAAAACTTTAATTATGCTATTCTGATGATACGTATTTTCATGAACTTATCATGATTGGTGCTATTTGAGTATGTTTATAGGAGAGTTTCGTGAATAAAAAACGCTTAGTTCTTCTGAGTTTAGGTATATATAGTCTATCTATGCCTTTTAATGGTTCAGGCGGCTGATCCGATTATACCTATAGCTCAACAAGAGCAATTACAACAAGACCGGGATACTCAACGAGAACGTAGCTACGCTTAGATGAAGGATCGTGTAGAGACTGTTGCTAGTGAGTTGGCACTTATAGACGTACCTTCTGATCAGAATGGTGCGTCTTTTTATATTAAAGCAAATACAGTTAGATGGTATGCCTAAAGAATTATCTTTTCTAAATAAAACTTACCCACAAGTATGAGCAAAAACATGTAACTGTATCAGATATTACTAATATTCGTAATGCCTTTCAACGTAAATTGTTGGATAAAGGGGTTTTGTAACATCTCAAGTCTATATTCCAGAACAAAATTTAAATGATGGAATATTACAATTGATGGTTATACCTGGTCGAGTGGAAGATATCCGTTATAGTGAGCCTTCGGCTCATGGACCTTAGCGAACTGCCTTAGTTGTACGACCTGGAGATATACTTAATATCCGTGATATTGAACAAGGTCTTGAGCAGATGAAACGTGTATCATCTCAATCCGTGACAATGAAGTTACTCCCAGGTAAAGCTATAGGTACATCTGTTATTGAGCTATCAATCAAAACAAGAAAAAGCCAGTATATGGATCGATTAGTATTGATAATAGTGGTCTGGAATCAACAGGGTATATCAAGGTAGCTTTTACTACCTCTTTTGATCAAGTTTTTAGAGCTAATGATACATTTTACTATGTCACTATCAGGTGATCTTAGTGGATCAGGGTAGTATAAAAGGAACTCGTGCAGCCAGTCTTAATTATATTATACCTCATGGAAAGGATACACTTTAGTTTTAGTTTCTCTAAATCACGATATCATCAAATGATACAGTCCAATCCATATGACTTCACATATAGTGGTAAAGTCAACTACTATGAAAGGCAAATGGAATCATGTTTTGGTCTCGTACACAGCGTGAGAAACGTGCATTTGATATTTCTATCAGTACACGTCATAATCATCGCTTTGTTAATGATATGGAAATTCCGGTGCAAGCATTACGTACTACCTCAATGGAGTTTGGTGTTTCTAATCGTAAATATATTGGTAATGCTACCTTGTATTCTCGTTTAGGATTTCAATGGGGCATTGGTGCATTTGGTGCACAGCCCGAACATACAGCATCTGTTGCAATGGGTGGGCCTACATCTAGATATCATATGTGGCTTGCTGATGTCGATTATCGTAAGCCATTTGTTATGGGCCATCGTCCAGCATCCTTTACATCTTCATTCCATGGACAATGGGTACAAGGCGGTAAAAGGGTATATAGTGTAGACACTATAAATATTGGTAATCGGTATAGTGTCTATGGTTTTGATGGTGAATATACACTATGGGTGATAGTGGGTGGTATTTACGTAATGAGGTAGTCATCTGTTATTCCTCACCTTAATACAGAAGTATATCTTGGCTTTTAGATGTAGGCGCGGTATATGGTAAAAAGTGCAGAAAAATTGGTAGGTAAAGCCATTGCAGGTACTGCAATCGGTATAAGAGGTAATTATGCATCAGGTTTATTATTTGATGCATTTATCAGCACACCTTATATAAGCCACAAGGATATCATACGAAGAAGTTTTATAGCGGTTTTTACCGTAGGATATAGATTCTAATCTAAATATAATTAAGACTTAATAAGTGTTGAACTATTATTTATATAATTGGAGAGTTATATGTAAAACGAATCAAGAACGACGTACACTAGGGCGTAAGATTGTATCCTGGCTAAGTTTTTGGGGTGTTTGTAGCATCTCAATCGATGGTACTGGCTTCGCCAATTATGCCAGATAATAATGCTGTTATTACTGAACGACCATTAGTTCAGGAAACTGCTAATCAGATACCTTTAATTAATATTACGGCACCCACTAATAAGGGCGTCTCTATGAATAAATATGAGCAATTTAATGTAGAGAAACAAGGGCTATTTTAAATAACTCATATGTAACGAGTAAAACAGAACTTGCTGGTTATGTACAAGGTAATAGTAACATGGTGAATGGTACTGCAAAGGTTATCGTAAAACCAAGTTACATCAGGTACACCGACATCTATGAATGGTTATTTAGAAGTGGCGGGGCAAAGAGCTTCAGTTGTGGTCGCAAATCCTAACGGCATTACAGTTAATGGTGGTGGGTTCCTTAATGCAGATCATGCTGTGTTAACTACAGGTAGAGCAGAATTAAATGGTGCTGGAAATTTACAAAATTACCGCGTAGAACAAGGGAAAGTTGCTATTGAAGGCAAAGGTCTTGATGGAAAAAGGTGCAGATTCTGTATCTATCTTGGCAAGAACTATTAATGTAAATGCAGGGGTTTGGGCAAACAAACTTAATACTCGTACCGGACAAAATCACATTGATGCTAACAACTTAAAGGCTACAGCTTTAGAGTCTTCAACTGTTGAAACAAAACCAATGATTGGATTAGATGTGGCTGCAGTAGGTGGGATGTATGCTAATCATATTACTATGGTTGGCACTGAAGCTGGTGTAGGTGTTAATCTTAATGGTGTAGTTGCAGGGTCTCAGTCTGTTTCAGTAGATGCTAATGGTCATCTATCTGTTAATGGTACGCTTCAATCCGATACAAGTCTCGTGGCTAAAGCAAATTCTATACAGAATATAAAGACAATTGCTTCAGGTGGAAACTTGGATTTAGAAACAAAAGAGTTAATTAATGCAGGGAATATTACATCCGTTAAAAATGGACATATTAAGGTAGAAGAAACTTTAACTAACAAAAATACAATGGCAGCTGGTGCCAATACTCAAGGCGCTGTGACAGGTAATGGCTCCTTGTCTGTTGAGGCAGGTACTATTCGTAATACTGACGCAGTGATTGTATCTGGTGGTACTACTAGAATTAATAGTAAAGAAGTACATAATATAGAGAATGGTCGCATTTATGGTGGAAAAGTAGCGATACAAACTGAGGTACTGGAAAATCGTAAGAATGTGGCGTTAGAATCTAAATTAGATGCTGCTATGGCAGATATGAAAGCAGCAGAGGATAAGCTTGAAGCAGCTTATGCTATAGATACTACAGCTTTTACATCAAAAACTGAACAAGATGAATATTTGAACCGAATCAAAGAACTATCCCAAGTATATGATGAAAAGCTTAAGATTGTTAAGTTAGTACAAGAGGAATTATCTGCTCATAAAGGGAGTACTGTTGCAGGTCGAGATGATGTAACTATTGAGGCGGATTCTATCTTGAATAGAGAGAAGTCTCTTGTGTATAGTGGTGGCACTATGACATTGGATGGTCGAGACACTTTGCACAATATCGGTGGTACTATTGAGGGAATTGGAAAAGGTGTCATCCGAAGTAAAGACTACCAAAATAAGAACTCTTCCTTTACAGCAAAACGTGTTAGCCCTGAAATTGAAAAAGGTCTTTCTGGTGCAAGTAATGACGCTATGCTGACAGAGCAAGAAGATCAAATCCTGATTACAGATAAAAATCATAGTGAGCATGGTCAAGTTTTTAAAAAGTCTGAATTTACTTCTTTTAAATAGTGGCTATGGCGCACTCCATAGTTACGGAAAATCCCCAATGCCAATATATGAGGCTGCAGAATATGTTACGGTAGAACAAATTACGCCAGAAGAGCAAGCGGCAGGTGAAGAGTTAATTCCAGCAGAATATATTGGTACACAAGTACCTTCGTACGCTTATGATGATCCTATTTTTAAAGAGTTTGGCATTACATCTATGACAACAGAGCGCCCACTAACGTCAGGTCCTGAACAAGAAGCGTGGGATGCACAATATAAGCCAATTTTAGCTTCATTAAATGAAAAAATTAAAGCTCATAATGCAAAGGCTGAATTACATAACCAAAAATTTTCCGGAGTAGCTAATGAAAAATAGACAATTATACTATTATTCGAAATAAAACAATGACCTCTAAAGAAGAGGTGAAAAATAGTATGCCAGGTGTTGTGCGCTTTGGTGGGGATCTGTCATTCACGGAAATGGTACTAATGAAAAATAGTCAAATGGTTGTAGGTGGTACATTAACTACTACGGGTGCTATTGATCAAGTAGCAAAAGAAAAATCAAGAAGTGACTAATACATTTTGGTACTACAGAAGCTTCATATACCTATAAAAGAAGATGGCCACATAAATCTAGACTGAAGAGGTTATAAGGGTCAAGTATTTATGACTCCACAAGTAAATAAAGAAAATCCAATATCACTTGGGGTGGCTAAGAAAGAAGACAAAAATGGTAAGGCAAAAGGTGAGGTAGGGATAATCACCGTAAAGAGGTACAAGACTTCTTAAATCCATTTGCACAAGATAGCAGTAATGCTGCATCTAAACCATCTGCAGGAACTAATATTTTGGCATTGCCTACAGAATCTTTGTATAGAATACATCCTGAAAGCACTGCTAACTATGTAGTTGAAACAGATCCGCAATTTACAAATAAAAAAGCTTTTTTATCTTCCGATTATATGTATCGAGAGATGAAAACAAAGCCTGAAAATATTGAAAAACGACTAGGTGATGGTTTGTATGAGCAGACCTTGGTTAGACAGCAGATTGTATTTGGAACAGGGTATAGATTCCTTGATGGGTATACAGATGACGAAAGTCAATTTAAAGCGCTCATGGATGCCGGTATTGTCTATGCTAAACAACACGGTATTGCTCCAGGTGTAGCACTGACAGCAGAACAAGCAGCTAGTTTAACTAGTGATATGGTCTGGCTTGTAAAAGATATTGTTATGGTAGAGGGAAAACCTGTTGAGGTGATCTATCCTAAGGTATACCTTAAACAAAGCAATGGTTTACAGTTACATACTGATGGAACACTAATAAGTGCTAATACATTGGTTATGAATGCAAAGAAACGTATTCATAATGAAGGTGTTATTCAGGGTAAAACAGTAGTTCTCGCATCTAATCAAGATATTATTAATAACGGTCATATTAATGCAGACAAAGTTGGTTTGCAATCGGATACAACTATTTACCAACAAGGTCAAATTGTTGGTCGTGATGCTGTAGGATTACAAGCAAAAGAGAATATCACTTTTAACAATTCTATTGAGCATTTAACAAACCAAGATGTTTTACATAAAACGGCGGGTATTGCTATAAGCGGTGATACAGGCGTTATGATCGTATCTGCTGGCAATGACGTAAACCTAGGTGGTGCAACTATTGAAGCATTAGGTAAAGAAGGGGCTATCACTATTACCGCTGGACATGATATTAATAGTACTACAGATATTCTTACTGCTAAAAAAGATATGACTCAAGATGGGGATAATTATTTACGAACCTATCGTCAAACTGAACTAGGAACGACAATAGAGGCTGGTGGAAATGTATCTATTGGCGCCAAAAATGATATTAAGGCTCGTAATTTGACTGTTAGCAGTGATTCTGGGGTGGTAAAAGTAATTGGTGAAATGACGTATCCATTGAAAATGGATATAGTGAGTCTAAAGATGCATTTGCGTTAAAATACAAAGAAAAAGGCCTCCTTAATAAAAAGGAGACTAAAATCAAAACAAATGATGAATCTACAAATGCATTAATGAGTACAGTCAGTGGTCATACTGTAGTGGTAGGTGCTAATAACGATGTGACACTTACATCTTCTAATATCGTGAGTACCGCAGGAACATCTGTATTAGCAGGTCATAATGTAATAACTGATGCCGCAGCAGAGCATACACTAAGTACCGCATCTAAAGATGTAAAAAAATCTGGTATTATGGGTGCTGGTATGGGTATCATGATTGGTAAAAAACAATCTAAAGATAACTATTATATCGATGAAACTACTCATAAAGCCACTACTTTAGGATTCACTGATGGTAGAGGTTACTGTACAAGCTGGTGATACAGTTCATTTGACTACGACAAATGCGGTAGGGCAAAGATGGTGTTGTCATTTGTAGGGACAAGATATTACTATTAGATGGTAAAAGATGACGTGTATAAACAAGAGGAGCGTCATGAACGAAAAGTCTTCTGGTTTAACGGTAAGTTTAGGTGGCAGTGTTGTTGAAAAAAATAGATAGTGCTGTCAAAAACAACATAGTGCATCTAATAGAAAAAAATAATCATTTTTAAATCATTAGAAGGCAAACAGTCTATGGATCGATTGCTCTCTGCTATTGGCGAAGCAAAGCAAATTGTTGATAGAAGTTATAATGGCCAAATGAGAGCTATTAATTCACAATTGGAACGTGTCAATGCTGATATAGTCAATACACCAGAAACTGACGCAACTAAGTTAGCAGAGCTTAAAGCTAAACAAGAGTTTTTATTGAAAAACGAAGCTACTTTAGAAGAGAATAAAGGAATTGTTGATAAAGCTACTGATAAAGCCATTGATAGAGCTATTAATGTACAAATAGGTATTGGATCTAGTAAAAGTGTAGCTGAATCGAAGTTAGAACGTCATACGTATTCTAGTGGGACTATTGACTCTGATGGAACTGTTTTTGATTCATGCTAATAGTGCAGATTCAATTAAAGGTAATATTACTGCAATTGGCGAGCAAATCAAAGGGAAGAATGTACAATTAGCTGCTCCAATACTATCAATCTAGAGGCCGGTTCAAATACGCAACGTGTTGAAACAAATAGTAAGTCTAGTGGCTGGAATGTTTCTGCTAATATTGGTATGAGAACTGGAGGGACTCGTAGGTTGGTCGGCATCCGCTTATAAAGGGACAGAAAATGGGCATAGAAGATACTACTACTCATACAGGGACACATGTTGTAGGTACTAATAACGTATCTATTGAAAGTGGCAGTGATACGAACCTTATTGGGTCTACTGTTTCTGGGCAAAGGTGTAACGGCGAAAGTAGGTAATAATCTCATGTAGAAAGTTTACAAGACAGTCAGATTCTATCATGAAACATCCAAGAACAAGGGATATCTATATCTGGTGCAAACTTTATATCTCAACCTACGATTAATGGTGTTAATGTAAAAAGGCAATATTGATAGTACTTATACAAAGTGTTACAGATCAATCGGGTATACATGCAGGTAATGATGGTGTGAATATTACTGTTGGCAATACGACAACATTAAAAGGTGCTATTATAACTAGTAAAGCTACACCTGAAAAATAAGATGTCTACCAAAATCTCTAGTTATGGAAGACATTCATAATGAAGCGTCTTATAAGGCTAAAGAAAATCTGGTATAGCTATGAATACATCTGGATTGACAGCAAAAGGTATTCTCGGTAAAATCAACCCATTGGGGCTATCTCCAGTAGTTTCTATTCCAGTATCAGATGAGGCCCAAATCTACTACGAAAATCTGCTATTAGTGATGCTATATTGGTAGAAGTAGAGCGTAAACACTTACTGCTATTAACAGAGATACTGAACATGCACTCAATAGTATTAAACCAATATTTGATAAGGCTGATGTAAAAGAACGTATGGAATACGTTAATGCTGTATCTGATGAAGGCTTTAAATTATTGGGAGATATTGCAATGAACCAAGTTCAGAAGTATGAGGAAAAAGTCGCTAATACTTCGATGAAGCTCTAAAAAAACGATATCAAAAAGAAGCTGATAAATGGAAAGATGGTGGCATTTATAAAGTTGCCTTACATGGTGGTTTTGGTGCAGTAGTCTCTAATATGGCTGGAGGCTCCAGTTTAGAACGGTTTTGCAACTGCTAGTGCTAATGAGATAATGGTGGGGGCTATTTGCTAAAGAATTAGCTAAACATCGCTAATAGTACAATAAACGCTGATGGTAAATATGTTGATAATTCTGATGTATATAAAATTGCTAGTTTGGTTTTGGAAAAACTTTGTAGGAAGTAATGCTGGTAGTGGAATTGCAAGTAGCCAGAGAATAATTATTTAACACATATACAGATTAAACAGTATTTAAAGAGTATAATGAGGCTTTTAGATGATGAAGAGAAAGTCTTTAGTAGATAAGAAGTGGCAGAATATAAGCTATAGCACAAAAAGCGCAGATGATTAAAAAGCTAAAAGGCCTTAAGTGAATCTATTTTTAAAAATCAGATTGATTTTTCATAATCCATTGAAACAATTAGCCTATCAGAAGGCTTATAAGAAGTTATTGAATGATTTAGGTTATTATAATAAAGAGTTTTTGCAATAATGATATTATGGGGAAAAGGTAAATTAATGATTTCTATTGCTCCATACTATCCTATTATTGAACGAAAAAAGCTTAGTGAATCTGAAAAGATTATATATATACATTAGCACTTGAAAAAGCTGCTAAAGAAGAATTACGTAAGAAGGGGCTGAATCCTGATGTTGTATCTAGTATACCTGGAGCTAGAACGAAGGTATATGATAGACTTAGATTGAAATCAATTAATGAATATAAGCTCAAAAAGAATTAATGATGGAGCAATAATGCCTTCTCAAAAACGCCTATGCAGTGGATAAGATTTATGGTACAGACATATCTTGTTAGGCGTGCGAATGTGTGGGAAACGGGAGTGCCCTGATGTTGGTGGGCCTTCTGGAGTTGCTACATTGGGGCTGGGGACAGCTACATTGGGGCAAGATACAGGGCAATGCAGTTGATATAGGTTTACGTTTTGAAACATGAAAAATCGTTTATTGGAATCTGTAGATGGACATTTGGGAGGGGTTCAAGGTAAAGCTGAGGCTAGTATTACAAGTGATAAGGTGGGTGTAGAAGCTGGAGGAATGATTTATGCTGGCGCTGTTGAAGCTAAGAGTGTTCCATTAAAAATTTGGGAGCATACAAGTATCTCTTGAGGCTAGAAGGTTACGCAGGGGCTTTGGGAGGTCATTTAGAAGTTTACGGAGACAGAAAACGTAAACTAAAATTAAAAGTTGGTCTAGCAAAAGGTTGTCGGTGGTTCTATAGGAATAAATGTTGAAGAAAAATGAAGATAGAAAAAGAACGAGTAGCTCTTGATAAGCGTTAGTATATTGTTGAGGTGAAAATGTTTTTAAAAATATTTAATTTAATCTTTTAGGGTTGGAAATGATCTAGGAGGCATTACATTAATGCTTTGTTATGGATCCTGAGGGTTACTAGTGACGAGTTTTGGATATACTTTCTATGGTAGTGCTTATATTATTAGTGGAGTATTTATGTTGGGATGGTATTTTTATATAAACTTTTAAAAAATGATTATATTTGAATTAATCTTAAGGTTATGATTATTTAAACTCGATAGGACGTTATAGTCTAATCTTCAGTAGATAAGTATTACTGAATGATTTAGAGACTATAGCGTCCTTTTTATATCTAGTCATTTGCTAGTATAAAACGAATGTTGTAGTTATGTTAGTTGTAACTTCTATTTAATCCTATTTTACATCAAGACTTTTTAGCACTACGTATGATATAATTTATTTATATCGAATGATTTCGCAGAATTTATAATTTTATAGAAAGAGGTTCCTTATGGCATCCGGCAGATCTGAAAAAGAGTTACAAGGGGTAACGATGTTAGGTCACAAGACCGATTATCCCTACTGATTATGCGCCACAGGTGTTAGAGGCGTTTGATAATAAAACACCCTGATAATGACTATTTCGTTAAGTTTAATTGTCCTGAGTTTACTAGTTTGTGTCCTGATGACAGGGTCAACCAGACTTTTACACAATCTATATTTCTTATGTGCCAGATAAGAAAAATGGTTGAGTCCAAGCTTTTGAAGTTATATCTGTTTAGTTTCCGCAATCATGGGGACTTTCACGAGGACTGCATCAACATTATCATGAAAGATCTTGTGAAGCTGATGAATCCTAAATATATCGAGGTTTGTAAGTTCACGCCGCGCGGTGGTTTGTCCATCGATCCATACGCAAACACGGCAAGTCTGGTACAGAGTGGGAAAAAGACGGCAAAAGAGCGCCTTCATTTCCACGACATGCAGCCAGAGCGAGTAGCATACCGTTAATATGGCATACGAAGTATTTAACAATGGTCGCATCCTTTATTACTTGTTTTATGATGGTGTGACCTTGTTCACAACCTCAGTCAATAATCGTAGGGACTCACACTCATTTAAGAGAACAAAGTAATGGACCTGCTGGAACGGATATACTCATGTTTTGTGTTGCTCCTATTTGAAAGCTAGATGTGCTCGTAACGAATGGTATATATATTGCGTTTCACGATGCATATGGTAATCTTTTTGAACATTGGTTATCTTGATTTCGATCTGATGGATATGTTCTTTAGTGAAAGCTTTCAAATAGGTGTTATTATAGTCTTTTCGCTTGTGTTATTTCAAGTGTTAGGGCTCGTTGATTTAGCTCATGGAGAACGGGATGTATCCTTTTATTATGACCAAGTAGATACGGGTAAACAGAAGTCATCTTGGATGGAGCGGTACATGGGGAGTCAAAGAGGCTTTCTGGGAGCGAGCTTGGTGGGTTTGCTCTATGTGCTGAGAATGACGATAAAACAATGTGGCCTTATATCGTGTGCCTAGTATGGCTTTAAAATCCCTAGCTACACTTGTAAATGTATTAGTGTCTCCGAGTATTAACCGGATTATGCATGCTGATAATGAGATGACGACCCTAATCATGTTCGACCCATACATTATCACCTATGCAGTTGCTGGTTTCTTATGGGGCCATGTAGCATTACATCATGATGTAACTAAAGTATTGCGCTTAGCTAACAGTATGAGCTATATCTCTTATTCCTCGTCTCACAGTTTTGTAGGAGCGGTTTTCTTTATAGGATTGGCCTTTCGTCATTATAATGGTACCTATCACATGGGATGGGGTACTTGATGCACTCTACATAGATAAAACTGAGTTATTTCCTGTATTTTTAGGGTTTTAAAAGTCGTTCTCATTCTCTTGACAATGAAAAATGATTCAAATGTTAGAGTATGGTTGTATTAATTGAATACAAAACGGTTACACCCGTGTATGGTGAATAACAAGGCGCACATAATATCGTCCTTGGGATGTTCCTATGGGCGATTTTTATCATCTCATTGCTAGAGGGAGAATTAGATGAGTATAGTAACAAAACCAAACAACTGAACTTATTGGTAAAACACCGATATATCAATTGCCAAACACCACTATTTATGTAAAGCTTGAAAATATAATGGTGGTTCTGTAAAAGACCGTGCCGTGCTTGCATGTTACAGGCTGCAAAAGAGCAAGGTCGCATCCACGAGGATAGTATCATTGTAGAAGCTACAAGTGGTAATACGGGATCGCTCTGCATGGTAGGCGCTATTCTGCATATTAAAACAGTGATTATCATGCCTGAAAGTATGAGTAAAGAACGCCGTGAGCTTATCAAGGCGTATGGGGCGCAGCTCATCTTAACACCAAAAGAAACAGGTATGAAGGGGGCTCTTGAGCGGGCCAATGAAATTTTAGAGAAGTATCCAAATGCTTTTCACCTTGGGGCAATTCGTAAAATCCCTGCAAACCCAGATATGCATTACCGCACGACGGGTACTGAAATTGTAGAACAAGTGCCGAATGTTGATGTATTTGTAGCGGGTATCGGCACGGGTGGTACTTTCACAGGCGTTACAAGACGATTGAAAGAACATAATCCTAATCTAAAAGCCATTGCTGTAGAGCCAACGGATCTCCTGTTATTACCGAAGGTGAAGGGCGGCCTCACAAAAATTCAGGGATTGGGGCTGGGTTTATTCCTGAAAACTTTGACCAACATTGATGGATGGCGTGCAAACCGTAAGTGACGAAGAAGCTTTTAGCGAGGTGCAAACCTTTATGCGTGAAAGTGGTATTTCTATTGGCCTTTCCGCGGGGGCGGCCATTGTAGCGGCAAAACGGATGGCTCGTGAGTTACCTAAGGCGAACATCGTTGTTATTGCACCTGATGGAGTAGAGAAATATTTATCCCTCTTGGACTTCGGCAACAACGAATACGTTAAATAATAGATTTTAAATAGATACAATACGGAATTTTGGATTGGTACAAGAATAGGTTCTATATAGATATAAAGCCTTATATATAGGAACATAGACCAAATATGTTGTATACTAGATATATCTATATTTCTGTAGAATGTAGTAGAGTTATCGAGATGGAGTCACTATGATGCAAGGTTTGCGCGAATTATGGGGCAAAATTCAATATAATATTGCGCGTAATGGATTCTGACCCAGCTCGCCACAAGTGTATGGATGGTTATATGGACATATCCGCACATTACGGCTTTGTTCTGGCATTTCTTTTGCCCACCGTTTATATAAGGCGGTGGCCCATCTTGGGCTCGTCGTCGTGGCTCCATTCTCGTCATGTAACGGGCATTGAAAATCCATCCAGGTGCGACGATTGGTCGCGGTCCCTTTATCGATCACGGTATGGGGGTTGTCATTATGAAACGGCTATTGTAGGTGATAATGTAACCTTGTTCCATCAAGCAACACTAGGTGGGATGTCTTCAAAAGGTAAAGCGTCATCCGACCATTGAAGATGATGTACTCACTCGGTACGGGTACAAAAATTTTAGGATATTACGATTGGGGCGCGCACGAAGATCGGTTGTAATCTTGTTATTAAACATGATATTCCTAAGGATATGGTAATCTTCGAAACGATCCAGAAAAATATGTATGTCCGTAAACCTAGTCGGATGCAACTGCTGCGCAAGAGGAGAAGAAAATCCCTTGATAATTACATAGAATACTATATTTAATATAAAATGTATTTAATATATAATCATCTTAATATAGAGTCATATTGAAATATAGAATTACTCATGCCTCTAACTATTAGAATAACTAGTAGTTAGAGGTTTTTAATGATTCGTAGAAGTACGATTCCGTGAATTATTGGACTTTAGATTTGCTATGGATTGTACTTGTATTGATTGTGATATGTTTTGATTTAGTATGGTTAGATGTTTTCATTAAACTTTTATCAAAAATATCTATTCATATTGACATGGAAAAATCGCATTGATAGAATATAAAACATAATCAATATTGATTATAAATTAAATAACGAATTGATGGCGTAGAAAGCCAACTGTACTTGTCTGTTTTAGAACAAATTATAATTGAGAATTAAGTGAAAAAGGAGTTTTATTATGCAAAACGATACAACAAGTAAATCAATATTTAGCAGATCTTTCCGTATGGAATGTAAAATTACATAACCTACACTTCAATGTAACTGGTCCGCATCCAAATCTATTCATGAATACTTGGAATCCATTTATGATGAAGCCTTTTGAATACTTTGATGCCGTAGCAGAACATGTGAAAATGCAAGGTCAATTTCCATTGGTAAATTCTGCAGAATACGCAAATTGACTAAAATCGAAGAATTGGGACAAGAAGACATCCCTCGCCAAAGGTAATTGATATCCTTCTTAAAGATTTTAAATGCATGAATGATCAAGTTGCAGCAATCGTGCAGCAGCTGATGAAGAAGGTGATTTCTCGCTCGAAAGCATGATGGAAGATCACGTTGCATACTATGTAAAACAGATCCGGTTCATCGAATCTATGCTGAAATAAGATGATTGACAATGCCTTTATTGGGTATGATATGCATTACCCAGTAAGCATGAGGATTACTCAGAGGCTGAAGAGGACGGTTTGCTAAATCGTTAGGCGGGTTACTGTCAGCTAGGGTTCGAATCCCCAATCCTCCGCCATGTAAAGAACCTCACATCACTCGATGTGGGTCTTTTTGTATAATATAGTGATTTGTTATATATTTATATAGGCCCAAAATTTGTGAGGATTCGAGTGAGTCCAAGGCTTTATTAGTATGAATGACACAGGGTGTATGTGTAGGGTTATAGCGTGACGTCTAGGGGTTTCATATAATAGATTGTATAAAATGTAATTTCTAAGGAGACTCTATGAATACAAAACATACACGTCAAATGAATCGTATCCGTCGAGCGTTAGGCACTGTGCATTATGCCTCGTTGCGTCTGTTGGCTGAGTCATGCTGAGTATTGCCATCCCAAGTGCACGTCCCTATGGTGGATGGTGTAGTGCTGATATAGAGACTGTTAGTAGTTCTAGTAAAGGACAACAGCATGTGAACTCAAATGTTATTACGCCTAATGATTGGACATATACAGCGTTACAAAGGCTCATTAAACATGGTGCCATTACAGATACCCATGGATTTACTTTTTGATGGTGCTGAACTATACAAGGATGAGCTTATGCCGCTTATCGATGAGGTAGTCACAAAAACGTGAGCAAATGAACGACAATGATCGAGTATGTGCACTGCGTATTTACCAAGAAAATATGTGATGATGGATTACCGTATTGTCTCGCGATAAAAAGCTACTGATGAGCGCCGTCAAAAACTAGATGAAAAGCGTGCTGAAAGGGCTAAAAAAATCGTGGTAAGACATATCAAATATCCAAGGAACAACAGAGGCCTTGATAAAGCTGGCGATGAAGTAGCAAAACCGGAAGAACGCGCTTTTAACAGATGAACAAATCAAAGAAAAATGAAGAAACTCAAAATTGATGATTTCGCGTTAAAGTAAATAATGAAGCGCGTATTCGTTATGCGGACTCAGGATAAAATCCAAAACAGATGCTCGTATGCAGACGGAGATGACGTTCACTCTATAACTCTAGTAAGGGGTTATAATGATTGATTTTTAAAGAAACAATTGCTTTACTGTCCATCAAAACGGTAAGCAGCAGAAGTGAGGTCTTTTAAATATATAGGACCTGGTATAATCGTAACCGCTGGATTTATCGATCCGGCACCTGGCTGCCAACTTGGCAGCTGGTGCCAGTGTATGGTTACGAATTATTGTGGGTAGTCACACTATCTACGATTATGCTCATTTTATTACAACATAATGTGGCGCATTTAGGCATTGTACGCGGTCAATGCTTGTCGGAATGCTATGAGTCTTACCGCGTTATGCATCTCGCTTTGTGCTTAGCACGGCAGGAATTGCGGCGGCAGCGACAGCCTTGGCTGAGTTTATTGGCGCCGCTATCGCCTTTGAAGATGCTCTTTTGGCATTCCTATCTTGATAGTCGCATTTTGACGGCTCTTATCTGTACGGTCATGCTCATTACGAACTCTATCGTAAATTAGAGCGAATCATTGCTGGGCTTTTGTATCCCCTTATCGCATTGGCGTACCTCGTTGAGGTAAACATGGTCAATGTGGATTGGGCAGCGGCTGGTATCGGTTGGGGATCCTAATATTCCTAATACATCGATGCTCGTTATTTTGAGTATATTAGGCCGTAATTATGCCTCACAACTTGTTTTCTTTGCACTCTGAAATCATCCAAAGTCGCCAGTTCAATACACAAGATCCAGCGATTATGAAACGGCAGTTACGCTATGAATTCCTCGATACTTTGTTATCTATGGGGATTGGGTGATGATTAACCCGCCATGATTATATTGGCGGCGGCTGTTTTCTGCTCATGGGAATTGAAGTAACAGAGCTGAACAGGCTGAGGAGTTGTTGCGACCACTCATTGGACCCGCAGTGGTATTATTTTTGGTGATAGCATTGTTATTTGCAGGTTTTGCCTCATCTGCTACGGCAGGATGGCGGGGGCAAGTATCTTTGCAGGAATGTTTTAGCAGTCTTATGATATGAAAGACTTCATACGCGATTAGGCTTGGTACCAACATATATTCCAGCATTATTATTGATCGTGTTTATTACAGATTCCTTCCAAGCATTATTGTTCTCAAATGTTCTTGAGCTTGCAATCACCTATCACCATATTCTTGCAACTTTACATGACAAGCAGCCACAAGGTTATGGGAGAATACGAACCGTAAATTTACAAATATTCTCTGTGGGGCATAGGTATCATCGTTACAATTATGAATATTTACTTATTGATTGTAGGCTAATAGCATATTCTTGTTAGTTACCAAAAGGTTTATTATAAAAATCATAATTAGAATACAACATTAGAGTACAGCACTAGAATACAAGATTAGAGTATAACATTAGAATACAAGATTAGAGTATACATTAGAATACAAGAATACAAAGCGACCGCTATGGCGGTCCTTTGTCATGTTGCTAACGTATTCTATTATGTAAAAGCGTATCTTTGAATACCCAAGAGGGTATAAAATATGGTACAATTAAGAATAGTATAATATAAGAATCATATTTTTATGATAATATAATATCTGTTGGGAGTACTCTTAGCAGTGTGATATATGGAAAAACTAGGAGGCCCTCTAATGGCAAAGGAAATCAACGACAAAGAGACAATACAATCTGATTTTAGTGTTGTGGTTAACGACATTGCTGAAGAGTTATTGACGCGCCTCAATATGGATGAGGATGGTTCTGTTATCGATATGTTCCAAACAGGCTCTTTTGATCCTTGGCAGTTATTCGTATTTTTGGTGCTTTAGAAAAGCCCTTATTGAGTTCAGAACGGATAAACGGAAGAAAAACAGTTATCGTTCATGCACAACCTGAGGCTCTTATCGGCATTGGTCGCGTAGTGACACCAGATCTACTATGCTTTGAGCATGTATTGATGTCTCGTTTGAACGATATGAGTGAAGGCCGCTTGGAAAACCGGCATGCTTACAGTATCTGCTGAAAGCATCGATTATGAAGGTGTAAATCTTAAAGGTCGTCACGTGGTTATCGTATGCGATCTTGTAGATGAAGATTCTAATATCTCAAAGAATGCATTAAATATGGTAAAGAATTGAAAGCAAGCCACGTAGTGGCGGTGCCTCTATGTTGTGGAACCCTGAATTGATCGGACAATTTGACAGAGGAATCTATTAAGGCGGAATTATCCCACGAAAATCGTCCTCTCCTAGTAAGACAAAAACGATTGCCGATGTTGCTAGCAACGATGAGGCAGTACATCATGCAGTCCGAGACGGTCAATTTTCAGCCGAACATCACGAAAGAAATTGTAACACATGTACAATCTCTTGATGTAGCAGCTCTTGGAAAGGCGCCAGCTAAAGGCTGATAAGGCACAAGCTCTCTTTGATTTTTACCAGTCTTTTGAGGCTCAGCCTGTAGGTTGTGCTGTAGAAAGTTACGATGGCATTGCTTTTCAAATATTTGGACTGGTCGAACTTTATCTGACGAAGCCAAGGCCTCGGTGAAAGCCACCTCGTTGTGCTGTCCGCATTGTACGGCATCGCTGAACCTAATATGGTGCGCGACTATCGACCGATATGGTCTGATAAGGTGGGCATTAATCTATACGATACATGGCGTGAAACGGTGGACGCATACTTTCACAAGGAAGATTGGATCCTAAACCTAGCATCTAAAGAATATGCAAAATGGTGAACCATCCAAAGGTGGTAACCGTTGAATTTTGGGAATTACGAGCGATAGGTTTAAGCAGATGAGTACGTCCTCCAAAAATGAGTCGCGGTGTGATGGCTCACGAATGTTTAACTCGACAAGTGAAACATGTGCGGGACTTGCCGACGAAATCAATGGATTTACCTGTGTCTCTGACATTGAATCCATTACCATACCAAGCGAATCGATGACGATTCGTTACGAAAGGAAGTGATTGTTTGCAAGTGCAAGACATTCTGGCAAAAGACCTCGTCGGCGATGAATGGCTGACCGAGGAGGAACTGCGATTTTCTCATGTCTGTAACTGATGAAGAACAGTTGCAGTTGATATATAAAAAGGCCTCACGAAGTGAAGGCAAAAATACGTAAAGCCTGTAGCATACTATCGCGGCCTCATCGAGTTCTCAAACCGATGCATTAAAAATTGTAATTATTGCGGTATCCGCCGTGAAAATGATAAGACGGAACGCTTTGATATGAATCGCGAAGATATCATCAAGATGGCACAGTGGGCGTACGATCATGAATATGGTTCCATTACACTCCAATCTGGTGAACGCTGTGATGATGCCTTTGTGGACTATGTTGTGGATTTAATTCGCGATATTAAAGCTACTGATGATGGTTCTCGGCATAACGATGTGTGGGGAACAAAGCGAAGAGGCGTACCGTCGCATGCGTGAAGCTGGTGCGAGTCGTTATTTATTACGCATTGAAACAACCAATACAGATTTATACCATAAGATTCATCCTCGTGATGAATTACATTCCTTTTGAGACGCGCGTAGAATGCTTACGTCGTTTGCGCCGCGTAGGCTTCCAGGTTGGCACAGGCGTTATGATTGGTCTACCTGGGCAAAACAGAAGATGATCTCGTAAATGATATCTTGTTCTATCGCGATATGGATATCGACATGATCGGTATGGGGCCCTTATGTGGTGCATCATGATACGCCTCTGGGCCAAGAAGCATTGGCGATGGGCATTGATGATGAAGAGGTAAAGTTGCGACGCAGTTCAACTGGGGCCTCAAGATGATTGCGTCTAACTCGTTTATTCTTGAAAGACGTAAACATTGCGGCAACTACTGCCTTACAAGCACTAGATAAACTAGGCCGTGAAAAAGGTTTAGCGGCTGGGGCGAATATCCTAATGCCTATCATCACCATTCCTGAACACCGTGCAAAATATTTGCTATATGATAATAAACCTTGCGTGGACGACAATGCAGAACAATGTAAAGACTGCCTGACGCGCCGCGTGAATGTCCATCGGTGATACAGTAGGTTGGAAACAAAATGGGACTCCAAACACTACGGAAAACGGACGGGAGAATTTTTAGTATTCTCTGTGTATCTAACTCATGTATCCTATTATAAGCTTTGAGAGTCTTACCTATATATGATGGGGCCCCAATACATATCGACAATTAAATTAAAAAAGACGGTCTATACTTGTTTGCTCCTCGTTCCTGATGTCGCTGCACAAGTACAGACCGTCTTTTTTATAACTTTGTAAGGGCACTAGTCCCATCTATATATAGGATATACCGATAAAGTCTTATTAATAATTTAATTAAGTTTAGGATCTCACATAGGAATACTAAAAATTTTCGTTATAATTTAGTCTTATTATATAATCCTTTTTCTAAGAAATTTTTCTCAGAAAAAGAGGATTTTTATTGTAGTGTCGAAACTGTATTAGCAAAGCCGTAATTTGCCAGTAAGGAGGCGATTCCAATGAAAGAGTACAGTAGTGATAAAATTAGAAACGTTGCTGTTGTTTCCCACGATGGTGCGGGTAAAAACAGCTCTTGTTGAATCCTTGTTGTTAACTTCTGCGCGGTTGATTTTCGTAGGTAAAGGTCAAGATAATAAACATATTATGGACTTTGAACCGGAAGAAATTAAACGTAATGTAACTATTCAATTGGGCATGGCGCCATGTGAGTGGCATGACCATAAGGTTAACTTCATAGACACTCCAGGCTATAACGAATTCCATGGCGAAGTTCGTGCCGCTTTGCGTGCTTGTGATGGTATGTTGATGGTGCTATCCTCCACATCTGGTGCAGAAACGACACAGTTCGCGCATGGGATTATGCAGTTGAATTACAAATGCCACGCATGGCATTTATCAATAAAATGGATGTGGATGGTGCTGATTTCTTCGGTACTATTGAAAGAATGCGGGAATTATTTGGCAAAGGCATTATGCCATTGCAGATTCCTATCGGTGAAGGCGCCGATTTTGAAGGCGTTGTAGACGTAGCAAAAATGACTGCGTTTACTTATAAGGACGGCCAACCAACAGAGGTCGCTGTACCAGCTCACCTTATCGAAAAGGCTCAAGAAATTCGGGAAATGACCGTAGAAGCCGCGGCTGAAGGTAGCGATGAGTTGTTGGAAAAATATTTAGAAGGCGAAGAATTATCCTTAGAGGAAATCCGCCAAGGCTTGCGTGAAGGGATGATTAGTGGCCGTGTGTGCCCAATCATGTGTGGCAGTGCCACATCTCGTATTGGCTTAGATCAAGTATTGGATCGTATGATTCGTTACATGCCGGATGCAACTAAAAAAGTGATGACCGCAACTGATGCGGAAACCGGCGAACAATGTGTTGTACATGTAGATAAACCATTAACTGCATTCGTATTTAAAACATTGTTAGACCCATTCGCAGGCAAACAAAGCTTTGTACGTATCTTCTCTGGTGAACTGAAAGAAGGGGATCGTCTCTTTGATGTGAACCAAGGTGTAGAAGAAAAATGGGGCAAGATGGTTACCCTTATTGGGAAGCAACAAATCCCTGTATCCGCTGCTAAAAGCTCGGCGATATCGTAGTGATACCGAAATTGGCCAATGCTAAGACCGGCGATACATTAACGGCTCCCTGACTTTGAAAGTGACATACGATGCTATTCGTTTCCCTCAACCTTATATACAGTGGCTATGGAGCCAGTAAAAAGGTGAGGAGGAAAAATTAGCTAGTGCTGTTCTTAAAGGTGGCGGAAGAAGATCCTACTTGCGTAGTAGTGAAAAATGCTGAAGCTCGCCAATTACAAATTGATTGTATGGGCGAGGTACATCTTGAGATATCCTCAACAAAATGGATCGTAAATACGGCGTACAAAGCTAAACTTGTGACTCCATATATTCCATACCGCGAAACCATCAAAGGCTCTGCTGAAACCGAGTCTAAATATAAGAAACAAAAGTGGCGGCTGCATGGTCAATATGGTCACGTTAAAGATTCAAGTGGATCCATTATATGATGGTAGCGAATTTGCATTCGTAGACAAAATTTTTGGTGGTGCTGTACCCTAAACAATACACATACCAGCAGTGGAAAAGGGTGCCAAAGAAACCCTAGATAAAGGGCCTAATTGCAGGATATCCTATGATTGGCGTGCAAGTGACACTCTTGGATGGATCTTACCACAGCGTAGACTCCTCAGAGTTAGCATTTAAAGTAGCTACGTCACAGGCTATCAAGGATGTGATCCCTAAGGCGAAACCAGTCCTATTAGAACCAATCTATGAAGTTAACGTGTTTGCACCAGATGCTTTCATGGGCGACATCATGGGTGATTTGAATAGTCGTCGAGGTCGTGTATTGGGCATGGAACAAAAGTGAAAGAACACGGTATTTCGTTGTTAAAAGCACAAGTACCATTGGCTGAAATGGCCGATTATGTGACTGCATTGCGCTCTATCACACAAGGACAAGGCGTATTTAACCGTCAGTTCTATACCTATGAAGAGGTTCCACATAAGCAAGCGGAAGAAATTATCGCTGCTCATAAAACTCAAGAATAAAGTAATGGCCACATGCTGTATTTAATACAGTTTGAATCTTCACAACTGAATAGACAATTGCATAATGTAATACTTTAATAATCTAACAATTTCATAGTGTAATGATTGACGAAAAGTCATAAATTTGAATAGTATTTTACTGAAGCCCTCCATATATGTAGCGTATGGAGGGCTTTTTACATAAGAGAATAGCTAGTTCTTTATGTATATATGTGCTAACATAAAAGTTAATATAACTAGTTTATTGTGGTGCCATATCCATAGATATTGTGAAAGGATTGTGTATGTTTTTTCTAGTATTACCGCAGATTATACAAAAATGGGCTATCCTAAAGCCATCGTGCGCGCTTTGGATTTCTTGAAAAATGCAGATTTGAAAGCTTTGCCTGGAGGGCGTCATGCCATTGAGGGCGACATGATGTATGCTAACGTGGACGATGTAGAAACAAAACCATTTGAAGCTACAAAACCGGAATCGCATCGTAATTATGTAGATATTCAATTTATGGTGAGCGGCGAGGAAAACATGGGCTTTTTCGTAGATAAAGGCATCGTAAAACCTGTGGAGTCCTATCCGAATCGAGATTGCTATTTTCTATCCCTAATGAAGCTGTTGATGAAGGGCAAAATCCATTGCCCAGAAGGGTACTCACACTGTATTCTTCCCGTCTGATGTTCATCGGCCCTGCTTGCTGTAAACGATAAACCTATCAAAAATCCGTAAGGTGGTTGTGAAAGTTCACGTATCTGCTCGGTGAGTAGTATGAAACAATATGAAGTTATTAGTGTTATTATAACCCTATTGGGGCTGTTTTATGAGTATCAGGTGCATCCGTACAGTTCTTAAGCAATTTTCAGAAATATGAATTTGGAATGGCTAGTAACTATGCGATTGATTACAACGGGTTTACTAACTGTTAGTTTATGCATGGTTTAGATTTGGAAATTCTATCTTTAATGTATTTCATAGTGTAAAGATACGCTAGGGACTCATTGTTTTTGGCGTATTTGGAATGGCCTTATGTCAATATACATACTTCAGATCCATTGCTTTAGCTGGAGCTGGCATTGCAACGGTATTACAATATCTGGCGCCATCTATGATTATTATTTACCTGCTAGTACGCTATGGTAAACGACCATCCAAGGGGGAAATGGTTTCTGTTATACTTGCTTTAGTGGGGACCATTTGTTTGATGGGGAATGGTGATGGTCTTTCTATTGAAAGCTTCCCTGATGGCGGTTCTCGTATGGGGGCTTTTATCTGCTGTGGGTGTAGCCGTATATAGTATTTCTCCTGTTGATTTACTCTACAAATATGGCACATTGCCTATTGTAGGATTCGGGATGCTTATTAGTGGTATTGTAGCCGCGATATTATTCCATCAACCGAATTCATATGCAGTGTGGGACGCATGGACTGTTATTGGTTGTTTCAATGTCATATTCCTCGGGACGATAGTATCTTTCAATGCCTATTTAGAAGGGGTTAAACGAATTGGGGCCGTACCAGGATCTATTTTGTCATCTATTGAACCTATTTCGGCGGCTTTCTTTTGGGTGGGCTTTTTAGGAAAATGAATTTAGCCTATTAGGGCTAATTGGTATGGCTATGATTATTGCTACCGTTGTTATCATTGCTTGGGATAGACAACGAACTATTAAACGAGAGGTACTGACAAAACTGAATAAAACAATATTAGAATAATTGATAACACATATGTCACAGAAAAACGTTTCTGTGGTATATGTGTTTTTGTTATAACATACAGTATATTTTAGATACTGTATACATGCGCCATTTGAGTTGACTATTTACCTATCTATTCATATAGTAAATGTATACGTGATTATTAGTTTGTTACGGGAGGTATTTATGTCTGTAAAAGATTTTCGTGCAACAACGGCGCGATGCGTTAATCGCTATGCGTCGAGATTTTCATATGTACCCTGAACCTGCTTGGCTTGAGTATCGCTCTGCTGCGAAGGTAGCGGATAGGCTTATTTCTTTGGGCTATGATGTGGCGTTAGGCGCAGATGTACTCGATTTGACTCTCGCATGAGCTGCCTAGTGATGAGGTCATGAAAGCTGCTATGGATCGAGCCATCGAAGAAGGTGCAAAATCTTGAGCTTGTAGAAAAGATGGGCTATGGTAAAACGGCCATTGTTGCAACTATGAACTTTTCGGTGGTGAAGGCCCTGTAGTAGCATTTCGTGTAGATATGGACTCTAACGATGTCATCGAAGCTAAAGAGGATAGCCATGTGCCTAGCAAAGAAAAGGATTCCGTTCTTGTCACGATAAGGCGATGCACGCTTGTGGTCATGATGCACATATGACGATGGGGCTAGGCCTTGCTGAATATTTGGCTGCGCACAAGGATGAATTCAAAGGCACTATCAAACTCATCTTCCAACCAGCAGAGGAAGGCGTGCGCGGTGCTAAAAGCGATGGCGGAAGCGGGCGTTGTGGATGATGTAGATTTGATGTTCGGCATGCATATTGGCTTTAACGAAAATCTATCCAATTGCTTTGCATGTAGTGATCTGCGGCTTCTTAGCCACTACAAAACTTGATGCGGTATTCCACGGTTACTCTGCTCATGCTGGTGGCTCCCTGAAAAAGGCACAAAATGCAATGCTCGCCGGCTGTACAGCGGTTCTTAACTTACAGCTCATCGCTCGTCATAGTCAAGGCGCCTCTCGCATGAATGTAGGTGTTTTTGAAAGCGGTGCAGGCCGCACGTGACGCCTGATGTGGCAGTTCTTAAACCAGAAACTCGTGGTGCTACGACAGAAATCAATGACTACATGATTGAACGGTCGAAGACTATTATTAAAGGTGCTGCAGAAATGCACGATTGTACCTTTGAAATCACAAAAACAAGGTGAAAACTCCGCATGTCGCATCAGCGATGATTTAGCTCATGAAGTACAAGCTATCGTTGAGCCACTTGGAATCTTTTAAAGAGGTGCCATTCGATTACAGCGGTGGGGAAGTGAAGACTGTGCGTACTTCTTGAACCGTGTCATCGAACGCGGCGGTAGAGCAACCTACATGGTAGTAGGCTCTGCTATTAAAGCGCCACATCACAATCCGCTCTTTTGATATCGATGAAGAAGATATGTTAAACGGTATCGTAAAGCGTTGGGGACAATTGCTGCTCACTATTTAAAATAAGGCTTACTGACTAGCACCATATGGTTTATCAGTAATTGATGTAATAGATTGTGAGTGTTATATGATTCAACGAGAGCGATTAGTTAAAGATTTTGATGCTATGGCCCAATTGACAACACCTGGTGAGGGCATAAATCGCCTTGCTTTCACAGATGCAGACTGGGAGGGGCGTCAATATATTATAGATCGCATGACTGATGCGGGTTTATCCGTTGAACATGACGATTTTGGTAATGTCATTGGCTGTAAGATTGGTAAGAAACCAGATTTACCAGTTGTTATGGTGGGGTCTCATACAGATAGCGTACCCAATGGAGGCAATACGATGGTGTGGTGGGCGTGTTATCTGTTATTGAAGTAATTCGTAGCATGACTGACGATGGTTATGAACATGACCATACCATCGCTGTGGTATCCTTCATGTGCGAAGAGTCCGGTCGTTTTGGGGATGCTACACTAGGTAGTAAGGCCATGCGTGGTGAATTAAGATTACAAGACTCTACACCGATTGGTAGATAAACAAGGAATTTCCTTTGTACGAAGCATTGAAAGGTCGTAACTTTAAATCCTGATGGGATTGAAGAAATGGAATATAAACGACCCTATAAAGTCCTTCACAGAAATTCATATAGAACAAGGAAAGGTACTGGAGCACGAACAGAAAAACGATTGGTATTGTGACTGGTATTGCTGCGCCAGAGCGATTCTATGTGACCATTCGAGGCAATGCCGATCATAGTGGAGCTACGCCGATGAACTTGCGTCATGATGCTCTAGTGGAGCCTCAAAAATCATCCTCGGCATCGAGGAGATTGCATCTATGAAGAGGAACCACCCGTGGTGGGAACTGTTGGCGTTGTGGAGGTTACACCAGGGGCGATGAATGTCATTCCTGGTGCTGTAAAGCTAGGGGTAGATATTCGTAGCATTTCTAAGGTAGCTCGCAATTCTGTGGTTACCTCGTTAAAGGAATTTATCGACGATTACTGCCAGAAACGTGGATTATCGTATACAATTGAAACAATTGCACAGGACCATCCAGTGGAGATGCACCCGGCGATGATTCGAGAAATCGAAGAGACTGTTAAGTCTGTAGGTGTAGAATATATGACTATGCCGAGCGGTGCCGGTCATGACGCGATGCATTGGGCGGAGGCAGTTCTACGGAATGATTTTTATTCCATGTCGTGATGGTATCAGTCATAATCCTGCAGAATTTGCCGAAATGGATGATATCGTAACGGGTGCAGAGGTGCTTTGATAAGGTGATCAGAAAACTTAGCTTGGAAGAAACGAAGCTTGTTTAATATACTTTTTCTATATAGATAAGTAGTTATATAGATATATGATTATACTGTATATATTTGAGTGATTATTTTTATTATAGTTAGGCCCTCTTAGGTGTAAGACATAGATAGGACTATTGTATTTAGTGTTGTTAGTTGTGTATTGGATGTAAAGTGTTTATAGAGGGATATAGCTATTTTGCATCATATGTACACGGATAGGAGAGTTATGGTTATTACAGGTATTGTTATTGTAGTAGCAACGTTTATCGCTATTATAAAACAGTTTGAAACATCGACTCGTATTATTATTATCGGGCTTATTGATGTGCTTTATTGGGGCAACCTTTGAGCTGGTAGCGACAGCCTTTGTAAAAGAACTTACAAATCCAGGTCTTGTACCGACTATCTGTACGGTACTTGGCTTTAGCTACGTTATGGAATATACAAAATGTACGGAGCATATGGTGTATTTCATTTCCGCAGGGCTTAAAATGACTAAAATCATCATTCCAGGTGCCGTTATTATTACGTTCTTAATTAATATTGCATTGCCAACAGCGGCAGGTGTGCCACTGCCGTGGGTGCGCTATTGATTCCGGCTTTAATTCGTTCTGGTGTGCACCCAGCGATGGCTGGTTCTGCTATCTTCTTAGGTACATGGGGGAGCTCCTTGAGCCCAGGCCTTATGTTTAACCCTCAAGTGGCACAACTGGCGGGCGTAGACGTAATGACAGTTATTGCGAGCTTCTCCATGCAAGCCATTATCGGTATCGTAGTGGCTGCTATTTTTGCTCAATATTGTGGCCATTGTTAAGAAGGAACATACAGGATATGTAATGATAAACAACACTGTAAAGGAAGGCAAAGAGTTCAAAGTAAATTATTTCTATGCAATCATTCCAATTATTCCTCTTGTATTACTTGTATTAGGTAGTAAACAAGTAGCGGTGATTCCAGAAATCTCCGTTCCTGTATCTATGCTCATCGGTACAGCGATTGGTATCGTTGCAGTTCGTCCTAATGTGACGAACTGTTAAGAAGTTCTTCCGCGTACTGGTGACGGTATGTGTGATGTCGTTGGCCTTATGGCGGCAGCAGCATGCTTTACAGCAGGGATGCAACTCATCGGGCTTACTAGTGCCCTTATTGATGGCATGAAGAACTCTCAACAAATCGCTCAAATCAGGGCAGCCTTTTGGTCCGTCTTCATTGGCTGTTATCTCTGGTTCTGGTAATGCGGCAGCTCTTGCTTTTAATGGTGCTGTAACACCGCATGCAGCAGACTTTTGGTTATGGTATTATGCAACTTGGATCCATGGCTCAAATCGGTGCTGGTATCGGTCGTAGTATGAGCCCAGTAGCTGGGGCAGGCATCATCATTGCAGGGCTTGCAGTGATCAACCCTATGGAAATGGCAAAACGCAATGCCGTGCCTTGTATTATTGCGACTGTAGTCACTCATGCTATTGTTATTATAGTCTTCAACTAGTTATATATTTGAAAGTATAGTTATTATAGTGAGTTCAATATGATCGTTATATTGAAATTATAATTCTATCAACACTACAATTATATTAATATCATATTATCAGAATAAAAACCCTTCTGTATGCTGATTAGATATGTCATATTCGTGAGAATATAATCTTAACAATCAGCTATAGAAGGGTTTTTCTTTATGCTATCGTTATTATTTGAGTTTTAAGCCAATCCAGAGAGCAGAGATTATAAATAAAGCAGCCACTTGCCCAGAATAAGGTTGTAAAACCTAGCCATGCCATTAGGCTTGCACCACCGACGGCGCCTAAGAAAGTAACCAAGAAATAAAACATGATTGGTTGTAGGAGAATACTTGTCCTGTAAACTCGCGAGGCGTTTTTGAAGAGAGATAGGTGTTTAATGCCGGTAACATGCCACCTAGGCCGAAGCCTTGTAAAAATCGAATGAGTGCTAATTGGTAAAAACATCAGTACACATAAGCTTTGAGGGATGTTGAATGAGCCTACATAGATAAGAGATACGACTAATAACTTTGCGAGGACCAATTTTATCAACTAATTTACCGAGAGGTGAACTACTTATCAATTGAGCAATACCCATGGCTGAGAACACAGCGCCAGAAATGAATGCTAGATTTTTCTGTGTTGCTCGGAACAATACCTTTTAATATATACAGAGATAATAGTTGTAAGGACATAATGCATATAGCATAGATAAAGGATGCAATACATAATGCTACAATGCTGTTGAATTCTGGTATTTTTTCTTTTAACTTTGAAAGCGTTAATTTTTCTACAGTTGCTTTTAGGTTTGTAATTTTCGTGAATAAATACAGTAGTACACCTGATATACCCATTAGAATGCCTACAAGGATAAAGTCGTTTCGTATGCCAATACTATCAGCTAAATAGCCACCAATCAGAGGTCCAATTAGTGAGCCTGCTAGATTCGCAGATGCTAATAAACCTAAAGCCCATCCAGTGCGATCGATGGCGCTTTCAGAGGCTATAAAGTGTAGATAGTTGCACCATAAAAAGCCACTAACAAGGCCTTGAATGAGACGTATGAGAACAACTCCTTCTGGTATTGTCTGAAAGGCAATTAATAGATTACATAAGCATGCCAAAACTTGAACGGATTAATGTATTTTCGACCTTTTTGTCTGCTATTCGACCCCAAAATGGTGCGACTAAAGCAAACAATCAAATACGTTGCACCTGTAGCTAAACCTGACCAGAGAGACATAGCCTCTGGAGTTTGTACACCCTAAATCATGAAAATATAGAGGGAGAATAGGTAGCTAATTGGCTCACCCCAAAGGATGTACAGAATACACATATTAAACTGATATATACCGTACGTTTCCAGGTTTCCAAAGTATCTCTCCTTCACTAGTCTTAGTACAATTTATAGTACCGGAAAAATAGTAATTCTATATCTTTTTGACTTCATCCCCAATATTAAGTCAGGAAGTTTGTCGTTTGTACTGCTATCTTGAATCCAGTAGTTGATGGATAAAAATAAAAACTTAGGCTCTTTTTTCCACAAAATAATCAGTGGGAGCTGATAACATATGTAATTTCTAGTATACTATTAGTGTTTAAAGGAAAACAATATAAATATTCTGGACTCATAGTGTTGATATTTTAATATACATATTTTATATTAGAATAAAGTAGATTAAAAAAATTATTTTTGAGCGTATAGAGAGAATTATTTTAATGTGGTTAGATAATGAACTTTCACTATTTAAACAAAATATAGAAATGCTGACGAGTGAATCAACGTATAGGCAGACTTTCATATTTGTGGGCTGTGCTTGGTTTAATGGTTAGCAAATTTTTAGCCTATCTTATATTTGGTCTCATTGGTAGTGCTTATCCAAGGTAGTTCACTTCAAGATAGTCAGTATTTGTCTTATATTTATTTTTGGATGTCTACAGATTATACATGTAATTGCAACTATTTTTGCTTTAAACGTAGACTAAAATGAAATGTCTTGGGGTTTTAAAATACCATTTGATATATATAAATAAGAGATAAAAACAACTTATTTTTGTCGCATTACTTATTGTAATTTAAGAGATAAATGATGTTGATGGGAGAGGTGTTATGGAGATTAATTTAGTAAATGAAATAAAATTTGCACTTAAACAAAAATGATTTATATTTTTATTAATAGGACACAAGACTATGTTATCGTTAATGATGATATAGAGGAGTAATAATTTATACTCCTTATTAGAGTATGCTGACTCTTATACACTAGATAATACTAAAGGTTATAATTGTAAATAGTTTTGTAGATTCTGAAAAATAATAGAATTGTCACCATTTAGAAGCAGGATTATGGTACATTGATTTAACAGACATTATTCACAGTTCATAAAGTATAATTTTGAGAGTGAATGCATTTATATTTTTGTATTTTTCAGTATTTAAATCAGAGTCTATTAGCCTATTTGCCAATTCTCTTATGATACACTGGGACTTTGTCGATAATAATTTAAGTTTTACAGCTATTGATAGACTATCTTCTTCTGATGAACTCACTATATAGGAATTGGGAAAGGAAATTAAAGGTGTAAATAGTATTGGCTTTATAGATAATAAAATGGATAGTATATGAGGAGGATATTGAGATATATCAGCATAATAGTCTTATTCATAAATTTACTATGGAATATAGGGGATGGTATCGATTTGATATGGATGGTGATTATTTTATTGCCATAGATGAATCTATTTTTAATTCTAACTAGCTTAAATAATACCTCGAAATAGGCTGAAAAAATTTATGTTGATAAGGAATCTTGTTTTACGCAGTGTTAATACATGATAAGTCACTTTTCTTATTTAGTTGTATTGGTTAGTAATGAAGGAACAGGAGTATCATATTTTGCGAAGTTATAATATTTCCAATTAGTGCATATATTACAATACTTACCATAAGATGAAGAATGATGAGACAACTATTATATTCTGAATTAATAAAATTTAAGCTTGAATTATTAATATTAGTTCAACGTTTAAAAGACAATTAGATTATTTACAGTCAATATACAGACATACCTTTCTATAAACTTATTGGTGTTTATTGGTATAGGAATAAATATCTTTGTTTTATCTACTCTTCCGAGATAGTATATACTCAAGAAATTTATGACATTATATATTACGTGGGCACAATTATTTATATTCTTTTGTAGCTTTTACAAATTATGCTAGCTTTGAATTATTACAAAAAGTGCAATTTAATTGGGTAAATATCATAATTACTGTGCTTTTACTATTGATATTATTGGGTGGAAAGCATTTTGACCTTTCTTACGGAAAAAGCTATTTTTGAGTCCAACAATATTATATTATGGGGCGTTGATGTACCAGATTTATTCTATCCATGTCTTTTTGGGGATCAATGTTATTGTTTTCTGTAGTACTAGAAACTTTGGTTAAAAGATAATAATGTTGAACTTAAGGGAATAATTTTTGATAATAAGGTTATAGATGTACTCTGGGGTGAGCGTAATGATTTAACTCACTCTCAAAATTAAAAGCTATAAACTCTTTTTATAGTCACCAAGATAAAAGGCCTCTTTAACAGATCTTTATAAAAAGCATATTAATTGACAGTCTTTGGCCTAATGGACGAAGCACAGTTCGATCAATGGAATCTGTTTAATGTATATTTAGCATTTATAATATACAATATGATATTAAATTATAATATCGAAAACTGTGCTCTACGATATGCTTTTATATGTTTATCTTATATATATTATTATCAACATGATCTTTAGACGTTTGAGAGATAGCAATAGTAGTATATTTTTGGATTATTGGCTTATTTGTCCCTATTATCAATATATATGTATTGTATCTACTGTATAATAAAAACCTCTGCATTATACGATAAAGGAAAGTAATAGTATTTTTTTATTATGCATTATGATACATAAAAATATGGAGATATGAGATTGTATGTTAAAGATCTTTCTATGGCTGAACAACAATCAGAAATTAAAAACTTCTTGACTTTCATTCTATAGAAACATTATAATCAGATTATAATTTTTATACTCGCCTGTTAGAAACCGATGAGGTGGAGATAAAAATAGGATATGCACTCACAGAGAGCGGGATTAGCTGAGAACCCGTAGTACGCAGCTTATTAAATGGACCACCGAGGGCGCATGGAAAAGAATGAACTTTCAGTCATTCCTAGTATGGTGCGACGTCACACGAGCGTTAATTGTGAGGGATATGTTAGTATCCTGCGAAAGGGGAATGCACTGCATTCAAACAAGGTGGTACCGCGATTTATAGCACAATACAAATATTTTCTAATAATTGTATAAGAATAGAACTATAAACTCGTCCTTGACGTTATATTGTCATGGGCGAGTCATTGGCAAATGCCAGATGGAGGTTCTCATGATTTTCCCTAGTCTTGACCGTGAAAGCTATCGCACCGGGCTACGATATCGTGCCTGTATATATGGAAATTTTATCCGACGTACGCACACCGATTAGTGTGTTGAAAGCGTTGAAAACAAGTGAGCAGTCATACGTACTTGCTTGAAAGTGCGGATAATAGTAATCATTGGGGACGTTACTCCTTCTTAGGCTACGATCCCTAAGATTGAGCTATTCTGCAAAAACCATACAATGACCATCAAAAGACGGGACGACTCGTACCTTTGAGTGTTCTAATCCTGCCGCAGAGATTCGCAATATTTTTAAGTCAATACAAGAGCCCATCGTCTCGAGGAATTACCAACCTTTCACAGGTGGCTTTGTAGGGTACTTCGCATGTGAATATATTCGCTATATCGAGCCAACATTGGATTTCCCAACGCCAGATGATGACTCTGCGATGGTCAACGATGTAGACCTTATGCTCTTTGATAAAGTTATCGCCTTTGACCACTACAAAAATAAAAATTTACTTGATTGCCAACATCAGCACAAAATGATTTGGAACGCAACTACAACAAGGCTGAGCTTGAGTTGAAAAGCATTAGCTGATCTCGTAGTGAAACGGTAAAGAGGCTAGACATTCCAAAAGGCATTCTTAAAACAGAATTTACTTCAGAATTTACAAAGGATGAGTTTGAAGCAGTTGTTAAAAAGACGCAGCACTACATCAAGGAAGGGGATATCTTCCAATGTGTTGTATCTAACCGCCGCGAAGCCGAGTTTGAGGGGAGCTTGTTAAATGCATACCGAGTGTTGCGTACCTTTGAATCCATCGCCGTATATGTTCTACCTATCTGGCGGCGATGTAGAGCTCTACAGGTGCTTCTCCAGAAACCTTGGTGAAAATGACAGATGGTAAAATGTACACCTTCCCAATTGCAGGCACTATGCGCCGTGGTAAAAATGAAGCAGAGGACCTTTGCTATTGAAGAAAAACTCATCAACGATGAAAAAGAATTGGCTGAACATAATATGCTTTGTTGACCTTGGTCGCAAATGACTTTAGGTAAAAATTTCTAAATTCGGTTCCGTAAAAGTAGAGGCGTTACATATGTTGCAACGTTTCTCCCATGTTATTCACATTACATCTACTGTAAGCGGTGACATTCAAGACGGTAAAGATGCACTCGATGCTATCGGTGCTACATTGCCGGCTGGCACCTTGTCTGGGGCGCCTAAAGATTCAGTGCTATCGAAATTTTACATGAACTTGAAAAAGCCCACGTGGCGTATACGGCGGCGCCGTAGGTTACATCGACTTCTCCGGTAACATGGATGTATGTATTGGCATCCGCATGGCTATGAATAAAAGGTGGTAAGGTCTATGTTCGTGCTGGCGCAGGGTATCGTTCGCGATAGCGTACTGCAGTGAATATAACGAAACCTTTGATCAAAGGCCAATCCATGATTTCCCGCAATTACAAATGCACAGGAGGTAGAATAATGGTACTCCTTATAGATAATTACGATAGCTTTCTCCTTCAATTTATACCAATTAGTAGGCTCTATCGATCCAGATATTAAAGTCATCCGCAGTGATGAATTAACAGTTGAAGAAATCCGCGCTTTGAAAACCGGACTATGTGATACTTTCACCAGGACCTGGCAGACCAGCTGATGCGGGCGTATACGAAGACCTATTGCGCGAATGCAAAGGGGAATTCTAATCCTCGGCGTATGCCTCGGGACACCAAGCCATCGGCGAAGTATTCGGCACACTGTTTCCTACGCCAAAACAAGTTATGCACGGTAAACAAAGCGTAGCGAAACAAGTACACCCATCCAAAAATCCTTGGAGGCTTGCCTGAACAATTCGAAGTCGCACGATACCACTCTTTGGCGATTATCGACGAAACCATGCCAAGCGAACTCATCGTTACATCCGTTACAGATGACGGCGAAGTAATGAGCGTAGAACACAAAGACTACCCGATTTATGGAGTCCAATTCATCCGGAATCCATCATGACACCAAACGGGGAACAAATGATTCGGTAATTTCTAGAAAAATAACCTACAGTCTAATTTATGTATCGAGGGGCTATTCTAAGGCTCTAGAACGATAGGCAGAAATAAGGGCTCTCAGAACTCTGGTAGACCGCTCACTACGTGGGGTCGCTGTCGTTCCTTAAGACCTTATTTCCTGCCAACTCAATCTTGGCTTTACCTACTTTAATAGCCCCTCTACAATACATATTGTGAACTGTAGCTATATTTTCTAAAGAAATATGCGAATCAGAACCCTAATATAGGAAAAAGGTGGTGCAAAGCACCACCATTTCCACACTTTCTTATAAAGAAATGACTGTGCATTACTCCATATAATGCGCAGGATCATTTGATAATAGTTTGTTTGAGGGATATCTATTAAATTGGTATATTTTTAGGTTTGATAGGTGCGATTGCTATGTGCGAAGCCGACTTTGGCTGCTCGCGTAGCGGGGATGGCCACTGGAGGCTGAGTGCACAACCAATCGTAGTAGTCAGTTTGATATGGTATCAATTGTAATAGATATCCCTCAAAAGGAGATATAAATGATTCAAGACGCATTATATGCAGTAACGCATGGTCAGGATTTATCCTACGACCTTGCTAAAGATACAATGAACAAGATTATGAGCGGCGAGTGTAGCCGAGCTTCCTATAGCTGGTTTCTTGTGTGCTCTTGCAGCAAAAAAGGCCCAACTGTAGATGAGGTTACGGCTTTTGCTGAGGTTATGCGCAGAAGGCTGTCTCTGTTCCTCACGAAGGCACTAGTTGTAGAAATTGTCGGTACTGGCGGTGATGAGGCTAATACTTTTAACATCTCTACGACTTCTGGCTTTATCATTTCCGCAGCAGGTATTCCTGTAGCAAAAACATGGTAACCGAAGTGTATCTAGTAAATGTGGCGCTGCAGATTTGATCGAAGCGTTGGGGAGCTAAATTAGAGCTTAACGGTGAACAAAACGAGGAAGTGCTTAACAAAGCTAATATGTGCTTCATGTTTGCTCCTGTATCATCAAGCCATGAAAATATGCAGGGCCTGTACGTAAGGCGTTGGGCGTTCGTACGGTGTTCAATATCCTAGGACCATTGGCAAATCCAGCAGGCGCTACTGTGGAGTTGATGGGCGTGTACGATAAATCTTTAGTAGAGCCATTGGCTCGTGTTTTATCTAACCTTGGTGTTAAACGCGGTGCCGTGGTACATGGCTTCGACGGCCTTGATGAGATTACGGCTACTAACAAAAACGTACGTATGCGAAATTAATAATGGAACGTTCACAAACCACGAATTCGATCCTAAAGAATATGGTTTTGAATATGCGGACAAAAACAGAGCTTGAAGGTGGAGATGCTACGGTAAATGCTGAGATTACACGTCGCGTTCTCGGTGGTGAGCAAGGCGGTAAAACGCACGGCTGTTGTTCTTAACGCGGGCATGGCGATTTACCTTGCGAAAGACGGCATTACATTGGCAGAGGGCATCGAAGAGGCGAAACATATAATCGATTCTGGTAAGGCGCTTGCGACAATGGAACAGTTTGTGAAAGCAACCCAAGAGGTGTAACCATTGATTTTAGATAAGATTATAGAGGCTACCAAAATTCGGGTAGCACAAGAAAACAGCAGTGGAGTCTCCTGAGGCTGTGAAAACAGCGGCTTTAGCGTTACCATCTGATACAGGATTTCCTTTTGAAGCAGCCCTTCGTCAGCAAGACTTCAACTTTATTTGCGAAGTAAAGAAGGCATCTCCATCAAAAGGCATCATAGCAGAGCACTTCCCTATTTAGACATTGCCAAAGAATATGAAGTGGCTGGTGCTGCGGCTATCTCCGTTTTGACGGAGCCAGACTTCTTTAAAGGTGATAAAAAATATTTGCAAGAGATTGCAGCACCGTAAAATTCCGTGCTTCGCAAGGACTTTATCATCGATGAATACCAAATCTACCAAGCGAAGGTTTGGGGCGCTAGTGCCATCTTATTAATCTGTGCATGCCTCGATGTGCCAACATTAACAAAGTTCCGTGAGCTAGCTGATTCTCTTGGATTGTCCTCCTTGGTTGAGGCTCACGATGAAAACGAAGTACAAATGGCTATCGATTGCGGTGCTCGCATTATTGGCGTTAACAACCGCAATTTGAAAGACTTTACGGTAGATGTACAAAATCAGTGTGCGCTTGCGCAATCTCGTTCAAGACGATGTGATCTTCGTATCTGAAAGCGGTCTAGAAACACCAGAGGATATCCAAGTATTGCGCGATAACAACATCGGCGTAGCCTTGATGGGGGAAACCTTCATGCGTTCTCCTAATAAGGTGGAGAAATTAGCATATCTTTATGGTTCAACCTACTACACACCAAAGGTTAAGATGTGCGGAATCTCAAAGGTGGAAACAATCCCTGCTGTAGTAGAGGCAAAACCAGACTACATGGGCCTTGTATTTGCACCAAGTAAACGACAAGTCACTGTGGACCAAGCTAAAACATTGGTTGAAGAACTACATAAAGCAATATACTAAAAGATATAACAATGGTGCTGGGAACAGTCTAATAATGATGAGATTAAAACGGTAGGTGTTTTCGTCAATGAAACGCTAGATAATCTCGTTAGCATTACTAGCAGAAGCCAATCTTGATGTGGTGCAATTGCATGGCGATGAAGATGAAGCTTTCATCCAATCCTTAAAAAGAACGTACTAATGTAGAGGTTTGGAAGGCTGTTCAAATCCGTAGTGCTGCAGATGCAGAGGCGTGGATCGATAGCAGAGCAGATATGCTATTATTTGATGCATACCACAAAGACGAGCGCGGTGGTACGGGGGAAGTGTTCGATTGGTCTTGCTTAGACGAGTTTGAACGACCATTTATGCTGGCTGGAGGTATCGATAGTCACCAATGTGGCATGTGCAGCTATTCGTACGGTTCGACCGTACGGCATCGATATCAGTAGTGGTATTGAAACAGATGGCGTGAAAGACGATGAGAAGATAAAAGCTTTCACCAACATTGTGGAGAACAATAGCAATGCCATAATATGGCGTGCTAGCAGGAATGGAATATAGAAAGGTAAGTTATAAGGAGTGAACAAAGACATGGTTATTTTGGCTCCTTTGGGGGTCAATTTATGCCAGAAACATTGATGAATGCAGTCATCGAATTGGAAGAGGCGTACAACAAGTACAAAGATGATCCTGATTTCTGCACACGAACCTGAGGATTTACATAAAAATATACAGTCGTCCATCCTTTTATACTATGCAGATCGTCAGTGACAAAGGACCTTGAGGCGCTAAAATCTATTTAAAACGTGAGGACTTAAATCATACTGGTTCTCACAGTTGAATAACGTAATCGGCCAAAATGTTATTGGCAAAACGAATGGGTAAGACTCGTGTTATTGCTGAAACCGGCGCAGGTCAACACGCGTGGCAACGGCTACGCATCGCGTTGATGGGCGATGGAATGTGAAGTATACATGGGTGCAGAGGACTGTGAACGTCAAGCACTTAACGGTATATCGTGTGAAATTGCTAGGCGCCAGGGCATCCTGTCAACAGGACCAGTACATTGAAAGATGCGGTTTCCGAAGCGTTGCGCGAATGGACAAACCGCATGTCCGATACGCACTACGTATTGGGATCCGTTATGGGTGCTCATCCATTCCTGTGATTGTACGCGATTTCCAATCCATTATCAGCCGTGAAGCGCGTGAGCAAACCGAAGTCAGAAGGCAAAATTACCAACAGCGTTATGGCTTTGTGTAGGTGGCGGCTCTAATGCGATGGGCATGTTCCATCACTTCACTTCAGATGAAAGTGTTCGTCTCATCGGTTGTGAAGCGGCAGGTCGGCATCGATACAGAAGAACATGCGGCGACAATCGCGAAGGCTCTGTTGGTATCTTCCACGCATGAAATCGTACTTCGCCAAGACGAAGATGGCCAAATTGCGTCCAGCATATTCTATCTCTGCAGTAGCCTGATTATCCTGGCATCGGTCCTGAACATGCGCGTACTTGCACGATAGTGGTCGACTGAGTACGTGCCGGTCACAGATGACGAAGCAGTCGATGCCTTTTTGAATACTTATCTCGCTTGAAGGTATTATTCCAGCCATTGAAAGTGCTCATGCGGTGGCACATGCACGTAAAATTGCTCCTACCATGAGCAAGGACGACATCATTATGTTTGTTTATCCGGTCGTGGCGACAAAGACGTAGAGCTATGGCGAAATACAGAGGGTGGATCTCATGAGTAAAATTAAAGACGCTTTTCACAGGGCAAGGCATTCATCCCGTTCATTAGCGCTGGTGACCACGGTATTGAGAATACAGAACGTTATATTCGTATTATGGTGAAAGCCGGTGCGGACATGGTAGAGATTGGTATTCCTTTCTCTGACCCAACCGCGGAAGGCCCAGTTATTCAAGAGGCGAGCACGCGTGCTCTCTCTCACAGGCGTAAAATCAATGACATCTTCGATATGGTACGTCGTTTACGTACTGGTGATGATGCGGTGACTATACCGCTCGTATTCATGACCTATTTGAAATCCTATTTACGTATTCGGTCGTGAAAAATTCTTTACCCTCTGCGAAGAGGTGGGCATTTCTGAGTATCGTGCCAGATATGCCGTTTGAAGAAAAAGGCGAGCTCGCTAGTGTGGCTCACAAACATGGCGTTGAAGTCCTTTCAATTGCGCCAACATCTGAAAACCGCATCGAAATGATTGCCAAAGACGCAAGAAGGCTTTGTATACTGTGTATCTTCCCTCGGGCGTTACAGGTAGCGCAGTGAAATTAAGACGGATATTAAAGTCCATCGTTGAAACGATTCGCAAATATACGGATATCCTGTAGCTGTTGGTTCGGTATTTCCAAAGCCAGAACAAGCGGAAGCTATGGCGCGCGTATCCGATGGAGCCATCGTAGGTCTCTGCCATCGTTAAAATCGTGGCAGAACACGGTGAACATGCGGACCAAGCGTTGCTTTGATTACGTACGATCCATGAAACAAGCTGTTCTAAAGGCTCAGTGTATAACATAATAACTCATGTAAGCCTTGGGAAAAATTATATAGAGATGCACCCAAAGAAAGTGATACAATGTCATAACGTCTCTTTCATTGTAATGCTTAATGTGGTTTTATGTGCTTTTTTTAGGGCTAGTATGATATGTATTTGATGCACAAGGCTTAGTCATTAGAGGATTCAGAACGTTGATGTTGTTCACTGCGTTTTGCTGTTGCATTTTATCATGCTTTTTCACGTTCAGATATTCTATGCTTTCTGTGCTTTTTCTTTTTATCATTTACTTTGTACCATGGATGAGCGCTGCTATCTCACTGTGCCATCATCATTTTACCATGCGATGATTTTTCACCGATTTTTGAAGTGGTAATCTTTTTGGCTTGAGCTACATTGGCACCAATACCAACTGTTAAGAAGGCACCTAAGCTAGCTAAGGCTACTGCTTTCATTAATTTAGCTTTCATAATTATCTCCTGTATAATTGATTGTACGAATTTTTGAGTTGTAAGAAATATATCTGTAGTATAGGCATATTTCGTGAACAAAAATGAATCAACTAAGTTGATAAATCCCAGTATAATAGGAATATCTATATATGTTTATTATCTAAGATTATGGTAGAGTTTTATGAAACAGAGAGTATACGAAACCTCTCATCGTGAGCTAGTAAAACTATGCGAACAGTAAGGGACGCACCAATACAGCCGATTTTTGGCTCACCATAAGTGCTATATCCTTTGTATATGGCTTAATTATATGTATTACAGGTCTTGCAACCTACATACACTGTACCGGATTTTCTTTATGTTGTCTCTATCGGTGGCGGCGTATTATTTGTATTGTCCATCCCTGTTATGCTTGCCGAAGATTATGCTAATGGCAAGACGGTTGCGAGACCTAATAATGATCCAATGTTGATGATTTTGCTATTGGTTCCTTTTTAGCTGGCTTTGCATTATTGTATCTATTCTGCAAAGCGCACATCGCCTGTATCTAATGAATTAGAGGACGTCCGTATCGGGCCCTTTATTGTGGCCATATTGGTATTAGGATGCTAATACCAGTGCAGATAGTAGCAATGATTAATCATAATTTTATGGTAGAGAGACTGCTTATGCCAATTTCTGGAACCTAGTTCGTTAACGAAACAAGCAAATCGTCTTTACAAAGTGAAACGGCTACAACAGAGGGCGTACTGTGGTAAGGCATCTATTATGATGCCCTCAATAAAAGGATTATCGTGGTATATCGTTATTTGAGCGCTCGTGCTATGGAGCGATATGGTACCTTTGAACTATGGGAACAAGCCATGACTAAGGAAGAGGTTCCTAAGGTGAAAGCGATACAGCTTGACTATGTTTCCCAAGACCAAGATGATGATATTGTTGTAAACTATAAGGGCTTTCACCATTACCTTTTGAAGATAATCTAGAGCCCGTATTAGTTCGTTTGCTAATGAAGGCAAAAGGCTGGGCATTGCTTGCTATTGAAGCGCGGAGGAGGATTGAGGTTATGTCAACCATAAATATATGATTTGAATTATACTGATGCTTTCAAATCAGGCATTAGAAACTATGCTAATTTTAATGGTCGTGCTAGTCGTAGTGAATATATGGCGATTCGTGGCAGGTTGCACGTTGATACAAGGATTACTTTGGGATTTTAGCTTTACTATGTAGTAACTTGGGCTTTCCTAATTATGAAGCGCTTATCGATAATGTTACTGTAGGGGCATCCTCTTTATAGTTCCCAATAAGCTATCACAGCACGGCGGCATGCATGATATTGCCGAGTGGTTGGACGCAGCTAATCTCATTTATTCCTGTTATAGAGCTTTATATTCCTCGTTTACGAATCTGCGTGGCGTATGACAAGAGAGAATTCATGGTGAAAGAACTCGCGATACACCTATTACTCCTGAGGTTAGCCACAGGACTAGAAGAAACTCCATCCCGTCATCAAGATTGGGCGATGGGGATTACTACTCTATTATCCAATCTATTATTATTGCTGATATCATTAGAGAGAGTATTATGGTATGGTATTAATGGAAATGGATATATGTAATAAAGATCCGTATTTATTAACAATCTCATTATTTTATTTTATAAAGTTTAACATCTCCTTTATAGACAATATAACACTTTGTGGTAAAAGCAATTTCAGATGAATTCAAAAATATAGATATTAATAAATAAAAATATCTAAGTTCTTATATGTGTTAAGTACAGCAGGACATCGTAATCTTTTGCTGATTCTGTTTGTAAATTAGAAGGAGTTTGATAGTGAAATCTTGTCCCTATTATGGACATGAAGTGTTAAAACAGAGTGTTACTGCCCAGAATGTGGGCATGTTAGTAGACCACAAATCTCAGTTAGATAAAATACAATCTAGGCTTGATTGAAAAACTTTAAAACAATGTTTGGTTTATAAATATGCTGATTTCGATGGTCGCAAGTCGCTAGTGAATATTGGCATTTCTTGTTAGTCTATCAATTGTTGTTTGTGACATTCTATTTACTCGTGCTTTTTGAGTTATATTGTCCCACCATCTCAGCGTAGTAGGCGGTAGTTTTAGCTTGGTCATTCTTTGTCTCTTTGTCCGTGATTATGGTTATTCCTGGTGGCTGTTTCAGCACGACGTCTACACGATCAAGGCCGCTCAGGGGCCCTCGTATTTATTGGATTCATCCCCGTGATAGGGACTATTATCCTGTTGATCCTTATGGTCTGCTCTGGTGAGAGCCAACCAAATCGCTTTGGTTCCCCTACAGGTCAAGTGAAGTTGTAACAAAACAAATGGCCCGTGAATTAGGGTCTTATTGGATACTACGCCATCTATGGACTAACTGCAGGACTATTCTGCGCTATCTTTGTGCTCTGGTTCTGGTGGACAAACCACTCATGACTAGTGCGATGATAGTTTATGATGTATCCTATAATGAAATATAAAGCATGTTATTCCCAAAAACATATAGACATTCATTTCAAAATCGTCAAACAGTAATGATATAATATTTTCAAGAAGAATTTATTTGTTATTTCTAGAGGAGAGAAGATTATGACTGATTTGTCATCGAAAAATCTTCGTATGTAGATACCTTTTAAAACATACGATTATGGGTAATTATGCTAATTTTAAAGGTCGTGCAAGCCGCAGTGAATATTGGCGTTTCTATGGTATCACAATTGTTATTGCTGGTATCTTCAATGTATTGAGTGCTCTTTTGTAATGGATACTGCGCTAGCAAAGTGTTGTAGGTCTTATTTCATAGTATATAATCTTGCAATTCTATTGCCTTCCATTGGTCTTGCTGCTCGTCGCTTTACATGACATTGGTAAAAGTGGTTGGATGCTTTTGATAGCTTGATTCCATTTGGTATTCATCTATGTTTTATCTACTCGCCTGCAAAAGGGTGATGAAGGTGATAACCAATACGGATCTCCAATGAGCTATGAAGCAATTACTGCTGAAGAAGCTCGCACTGGTCTTAAAGAAACTCCAACTGACGACATGGATCGCAAATCATGTACGTGTGCATTGCAATTATTATTCTTGAATTAATTTCATGAGTGCCATCTAATAATTAGAGATATAATAAAAGCCTACGTAAGTAGGCTTTTTCTTTTGCTTAATAGTGATGTAGGTTCTGCTAAATTTAGAAATGAAGTATCGGACAATTTCCCTTGAGTCCTATAATTATCTATTATATGAATATTGCGTTGAAAAAGACGGCATGTCTCAGACGGATTTAGTAGAGACCAAACTCATAGGCTGAAAGGTTTGGAAATCTAGAGATTTGCGGATCACTTTTGGAGCAAGCGGTAATGCCGCCGGTGAACACCGTTATATGTTTAAGTGGCTTTCACAATATGAGAGATGAGTTGCGTCTTATGTGTTACAACTCAGTGCTAGCATGGTGACAATCGCAGAAATGCGGTGACGCTTAGCTTTTCACTGAGTAACGAGAGTCAGTAGGGTGGTACCACGGATATGACGTCCGTCCTTCGGGGGCGGGCGATCTGCGTAAAAGCGAGCACAGCATGGATTACGGTAAGACGTTACATTTGCCTGAAACAGAATTCTCCAATGCGCGGTAATTTGCTCTAAGCGCGAACCAGAAATCTTAAAAGTTCTGGGAAGACAACAAAAATTTATCAAAAACGTTTGGAATTGCGTAAAGACGCAAAACCTTTCATTTTGCATGATGGCCCTCCATATGCGAACGGTAAATTGCATATCGGTCATGCCCTCAACAAAAACGTTGAAGGACATCATCATGAAAATACAAAGACCATATGACTGGTCACTATACTCGCTACATTCCAGGTTGACACGCACGGTTTGCCAATCGAGCATGCGGTTATCAAAGAAATACTGGTCGTAACCGTCATGAAATGGCACCATTGGACTTTGCGCAATAAATGTAAGGAATATGCATTGAGTGCGTAGAAACACTAAAAACAAGACTTCATTCGTTTTGGTGTATTAGGCGAATGGATCGTCCGTATTTGACATTGCGTCCTGAGTTCGAAGTTAAACAACTTGGCATCTTTCGGCGAAATGGCAAAACGCGGTCACATCTATAAAGGTCTTAAAACTGTATACTGGTGTACGCACTGCGAAACTGCATTGGCAGAAGCAGAAATCGAATATGCTGAGATCCTTCTCCATTTACGTAAAATTCCTTTATGTATCCGAGAAAAAGTTACATTGCCTAGCTGGCGTAGATCCAAAACAAGCATACTCTGTTATTTGGACAACTACTCCTTGGACAATGCCTGCCAACGAAGCTATTTCGTTAACCCTGAGCTTGAATATGGCTGGCAAAAGTAGGCGACGAATACTACTTGATGGCTACTGAACTTGTTGACGCAGCTATGAAAAGATATCGGAATCGAAGACTAGAAATCGTAAAACCGCTTCTCCGGCGCAGATTTGGAATTGGCTGAATTCAAAACATCCATTCGTAGAACGACCTCCATCTGTACTATGTGGTGACCATGTAACACTTGGAAGCCGGTACTGAGTTGCGTACATACAGCTCCTGCACATGGTGAAGACGACTTTAACATCGTTATGCGTTATAACAAGGAAGGTAAAACTGAACTTCCTATCGTATCCCTTTTGTAAAACGAAACTGGTAACTACACTAAAACAAGTAGACGACAACCGTTATGGCGATACTGAATTCTCATTGGCTGGCGTGAAATTCACGATGCAGAGGTGCCTGTTATCAAAAATTCTGGCACTAATAATGCATTGCTTCATAAATCTAGCTTGACGTCACCAATACGCTCACTGCTGGCGTTGTAAAAATCCTGTCATCTACTGCGCTACAGAACAATGGTTCTCCTCTGTAGATGGGTTACTGTCAACAAGCGCTTGATGCGATCGACAATCAAGTGCAATGGATTCCTAAATGGGGCCAAGGACCGTATCTTCAACATGGTGCACGATCGCGGTGACTGGGTAATTTCCCGTCAACGTATTTGGGGCGTGCCAATTCCTATTTACTATTGTGAAAGCTGTGGCGAGTACATCATCAACGATGATACTATCAAAGCATTACAAGAAAAAGTAGCCGTAGAAGGCCCGATGCATGGTGGGACTCATAGTGCAAAAAGAATGCTGCCAGAAGGTTTCTAAATGCCTCATTGCGGTCATGATGAGTTCAAAAAGAAACAGACATCATGGACGTATGGTTCGACTCTGGTTCCTCTTGGGCTGGTGTGCTCGAAGTAAATGATCTTGACGTACCATGTGCTATGTACCTTGAAGGTTCTGACCAACATCGCGGTTGGTTTAACTCTTCCTTGTTGACTGCAGTAGCCACAACAGGTAAAGCACCATATAACTCCGTACTGACTCACGGTTTCGTAGTGGACGGCGAAGGTCATCAAAATGTCCAAATCTGTAGGTAGTACAGTGCTCTAGCGACATTATCGACGTATGCGCGCTGACGTTATGCGTCTGTGGGTATCTTCCGCGGTTACCAAAGCAGACGTACGTTTGTCCAAAAGACATCGTAAAACAATTATCCGAAGTATACCGTAAGATCCGTAACATTCCGCTTCTTGCTCGGCAATTTGGATGACTTCAATCCGAACACCGATAAAGTGGCTTACGCAGATATGTCCGAATTCGATAAATGGGCATTATTGCGCTTAGAAGAAGTACGTCAAAAGGTTACTGATGCGTACGAAAAACTATGAATTCACATGTTGTACCATGCAATTCATAACTTCTGTACAGTAGACTTGAGTTCCATCTACCTTGATGTAATGAAAGATACAATGTATGCTGAAAGCAAAGATAATGTAGCTCGTCGTTCTGCTCAAACAGCGATGTACGAAATCTTGAAAACATTGGTAGCCATGGTATCTCCAGTACTTTCTTTCACAGCGGAAGAAGTTTGGAAATATATGCCTAAAGAAGAGGGCATGCGCGAATCCGTTATGCTTCAAGATTGGCCACAAGGTCATCCAGAACATTTTCAACCAGAATTGGCTGACAAATGGAATCAATTGTTGAGACTTGCGTACATCCGTACAAAAAGCATTGAACTTGCTCGTCAAGACAAAAACAATCGGTCATCCATTGGATGCATCCGTTACAGTATATGCTGAAGGTGCTGCATTCGATGCATTGAACGCCCTTGGTGAAGAAGGCTTGGCTAAACTCGTTATCGTATCCGAAGCTCACATCGTGAACGGCGCTGCACCAGCAGAAGCTGTCAAAAGACGAAGAAAACTGGCGTTGCCACAGTTGTTGTTGCATCTGGTCTCGAAAAATGTGAACGCTGCTGGATCCACCGCGATACAGTAGGTCAAGATAGTGCACATCCTACACTTTGTGCACGCTGTGCCGATGTTGTAAAAACATTATATTAAAAAGACCATCCTCTGAACTTCGCTTCCAAAAATTGGACACAATTTTTGGATTGCAGTTCATGGGGATGGTCTTTTTATGTTTGTAAATCCTTTTGGTACTGTTAACTGTTTCCAATTATCTAGTTCAGGATTTCCAAGGTATTTATTGTTTTTGAATCCAATAGTTTAAGGACACCTCGTTCTACATATTGTTCAAATAAGTAGGTCTTACCAGGTGTGTCTTGTTGGTTTCCATCGTCATCGATGGTATGACGGGCGGACTCTTTCAGATAGAGCTGCACCTCTAAATGGGGTCGATTGCTTGCCTTTAAAAATGAAATAGGATGGGCCCATCAAAGTCATGAGTACGAATATTAATTTGTTCGTACTTTTTCTCTTTTAATCCTTGCAAGCAGCCTGAATCATAGCGTTTGCATCATCGTATTCCTCTAGCAAAACGGCTGTTGATCCACATCGAGCACGTAATGCCAGGTTGGCTTTTCTTCGTTCTTTTTCGATAGTCCAATTATCTTCGAGGCTAGGGCAATTGATGATTATCGTAAAGCTCTTTCAATAGAGTTTATGGTATTTTCTTTGTCGTAAAATGGACTTTGTAGATAATTTCCTGTCCTTCTGATGGATCATAACCTATGTAGCCTTATTTGATAGTGATCTCGTAGCATCCGTTTTACATCGACCTTAAAGATATTGCGCAATGTATCTGGGACGGATAGAAATGATTGTAAAAAGCTGAGCTTCATTTCTTCTTGTGACTCTAAAGCAGTTTCAATGGTTTGCCAGTCGTACAAGGTTGTATCCCATAGAGTCGTCCATGGTTACAGATAAGCGGGCCGCATTTTGAGGCCTGTTGGTAGGCGCAGGGCGCACCGTAGATTGACTCGGCAATACCTTCTTTGTATTGCCAATGACCATCGACCTCTTCAAAGGCTGCTAAGCGTTCTTCTGCTTCGTCATCGATGGGAATATCCTTTAGCTCCGGATCTAAATTGGCTTTGTGAGACAAGATATATTGATGGGATTGCTCGTAATAGGATACGGCTTGATCTAAATCTGGTTTGCCTGTTACATAGCCTTTTTCATAGGCATAACCTAAGGCAACGCGTGTTAAAGCGCGCGTAATATCGTAGAAAAGAACGCGATTTTCCCTCGTCAAAGGCGCGTTGTTCCTCATCTAAGACACGCAGTAACGATTGTACACCGAAGCGAATGTTTTTCGTCACCCCTAAACCGTGGATTCGCATATAACCGATATAGGGTCAAGGCGAACATAAAGCGATCTTTTGTAGCCGCCATATGCGTTAAGTCTGCAATGAGGCCCCAGTCGAGAGGGAGGTGGCCTATGTGAAAGATATAGCCAAAGGCCGCCTGTAAGGCGGTGTATCCCGCATCACTAAACTGCTTCGTTGCCGCACGGCGGTGAGACCAATAGCCTTTACCGGATCGTAGGGAATCGTACAACGTAACTCTTTGGCGTCATAGAAATGATAGTAATAATCCGCTAATTCTGCGATGCTTTCAGATTGACCTAAGGCGGCACCTTTAGTGAACCACGTGAAAGCATCCTCGAATTTACCGTTTTCATGGCAGTCGAGGCCTGTATATAGCATCATGGCAGGGTTGCCAAGCTCGGCCGCAGTCTTGGCGACGCGGCGAGCATTATTGAAATCAGCTTCGTCGATATAGATATTGCGCAAGTTCCCTTGGAACATGGCAAGACCGTTGTCGAGGTTTTATTAAACCATTCTTTGGCTAGGCTGGACGCTTTTTCTTGTAATTTATCGTCTGGTATGATGCGCGCAGGGTGGCAATACAATCCCTGTACCAGAGCCACTGGTAAGGCTCTTTAGAATGCGTTTAGACCAACTCATAGGCGGAGGTGTTAGCATAGCTTTCCAGCGGGTCGATGCGATTATCATCACGCCAGAAAAAGACATTGCCTATAACATATTGGCAATACGCATCGCCTGGTTTGCGTAATCATAGACAATGCGAATGCTTCGTCGAAGGAAATTTGCATATCCTTCTCCACGGTAGGTGTAATGGAGCCTTTTGATGCGCAAAGCTTTGTAATGTGCCGATAGGGGCTACAGCGACGAAATGCTATCGTGTAAGCACTGATAGGTGCGCATATTGTCCTCTGGGAAGTTAGACTCTTCCCAGGTGAAAGCGAGCCCTGCATAGACACGTGCCAAAAAGCGGGCATATGCATCCACCTAGCTCTCAGGTCTCTGGATCGTTGGCTATTTTGAGAGTATCCTCTTTAGTATCTATATCACTTTCAGAAGGCTGGTCATCTCGTTTCGCAAGGCGCGATGATCAGTTTGTACTGCGCCTTGCTGATTGTTGACGATGAGTTCTAATTGACGCAAGCCTTCTGAGCCGTTTTTGATTATACGATGTAAAAATCATGGAAGACCTTTTGCAGGCGTTCCGTAAAGTACTGTGCTATGTAGGGCCTCCTTTTATACGATAGAATCATATTTATTATATAACGAACATAGGGTACCGTAAAAGAGGCAATGCTAGTATCATCTGTATGTCTTCTATTGCTATCATATTGATATCGTTTAACTGTTCTCACAATTTTACTAGCTTATTTCTAATATGCATTATAATACAATTTAATACGGAAGCTTCAGTATGTGTTGTATGTAAGCGTAAAAATCCCTCTGAAAAGATCTGTTGTCACAAATTTTATGTGATGTCTGAGAAATCTTTCAGAAGGGATTGTATTTACCCTAAAAGCATAAGGATAGATATTATTTTTGGTTGTACTTTTCAAAACCATTTGTCGTAGATTGGTAAGTGCCGTCTTCTTTTAAGTTCTTTAAGCGCTTTGTTAACTGCAGCTGTAATTCTTTGTTGCCTTTTTCACGCCAAGAACTGTGCCTGGGGATTTAGTGGTAGGTTCGCCTACGAGGTTTAAGATCTTGATCAGCTGACCTTGTTTTTGGGTAGTACATAGCTACTGCGTTATCGATGATAGCACCATCAATTGTACCAGCTTTTTAATTCCATAGAGATATTAGCATTGGAATCGATTTGTTTTACTGTTGTATTAGGAATTTTTGAGCCATTTCAACGGGGATTGTGCCGATTTGAACCCCTACAGTTTTACTCGCTAATTCATCCATATTGTGGATAGTAGTGTTGTCTTTACGCACAACTGTGATGAAAACCGCCTTGATCAGTATACATCGGAGAAGTCCAATACTTTTTCGCGTTCAGGAGTAGCGTTGATACCTGCTGCGATCACGTCGATATCGCCAGATTGAACAGCTGGAATCAAAAAGCGTCAAAGCCCATGGATTTGAATTCCATTTTTAGGCCGATTTTTCTTAGAAATTGCTTCGGACAAATCAACATCGAAACCAACATATTTGTCGCCTTCAGTGAATTCGAACGGTGGGAAATGTAGTTTCAGAACCTACACGCAATACGCCTTCTTGTTGTGTCATTTTTAGGTTTGTCGTTGTTACAACCAGCCAATAAACCCATTGTTGCTACCGCTACGAGGGCGATGGCTGTCAATTTTTGAACTTAAACATAATATCCTCCTCAAACATCCATATACATGGTTTATACATTTCTGTTTATATTGTGCGGAATTTTACTCCAATAGGCAATAACATTGTATAATTAAAGAGTACATGAGTTTCATATTTAAAATGGATTTCATTTAACCTTGTTTAAATCCATCGATTTGCACACATTTTTGATTATATCTATTGGAGGCGCTATGAACCTTATGCATACATTTTCCGATCTTTGTAAAGCTTCGCACCAGATGCTTTTTGCGGTGAGTATACATTAGCTAAAAACCCTGAGTTTCCAGTCAGAGAATTCGAGTCCGTCAAAACCATTGGTGCTGTTCTCGAAAAATATGGTATGGACGTAACCTATGAATTCTGTGATTTACCGACTGCCTCAAGGCCTCTGTTGTGAAAGTAGATAAACCTCAAGGTCGTTTAGCGATACTTTGTGAATATGATGCACTGCCAGAGGTAGGCCATGCATGCGGTCATTCTGCCAGTGGTTCTGTGAGCGTGTTGGCTGCGTTGACACTACATAAAAATGCAAGAAGAGGGCGTAGCTTTCAACATGGACATCGATATTATCGGCAGCACCAGACGAGAGAAGCGATGGGGTGCAAGGTGGATATGTGCGAAATGCAGGGCGTGTTTAAAGAATACGATTTTTGCCATCATGGTGCATCTCGACGGCGAGGAAACACGGCCTAATTCACAATTTTTGGCCTCGATTGCTTCCGCGCTAGGTATCACGGTAAGCCAGCTCATGCAGCCGGCGAGCCTTGGAATGGTGTCATCGCGGTAAACGGCGTACAACTCGCTATCCATGCTATGGATATGATGCGTCAACAAGTACGCCCTGAAACGCGCATCGGCACGTGGATCATTGCTGGAGTACCGCATCCAATGTGATTCCTTCCTTCGGTGAATTAGAGGTTACCGTGCGTCATACGGAGCGTGAGTACTTGAATTGTTTATCTGAGCAAATCAAAAATCTTTGAAGGGGCTGCCTTTATGCAGTACAACTGTGGATGTGAGGTTTTATGGCAATCCGTATGATGATATGAACCAAAACCACCGTGGCACAAAGCTTATCGAAGAGGTAATGGCCGACATGGGCCTCGATTTTGAGCCTGGTCCAGCAGCCCTCGGAGGTAGTTCAGATATTGGCAATGTAAGCTATCAATGTGCAGCACTCCATCCTAAATTGCGCTTGGCTGGCAGGCGAAGGTGTGCCATTCTAAAGAATTTGCCGGTGCCATGTTAGAGCTACCATTGAACAAACTATCATCGACGGTGCTAATATTATAGGAGGTTCCTTATTGCGATTAGTTGAGGACCCAACCGTCTTAGAAGAAATTGTAGCCGAATTTAAAAAATCTCTAGGGGAATAATCTTAGATACTATGAGAATAACCATAGAATACTAGAAGATACGCATCTGAAATTCAAGATGTGTGTAAGTGTATTATAAATACTATGAGGATACTCATTTGAAATTCAAGATATTGATAAATCTATTTTAGATACTATGAGGAGGTTGTATGTCCTCAAAAGAAAACATTAACTATAAAAATTATATTGGTCTTACAGGCGATAAGCCAATTCGATTTATCGCATCCGATGTAGATGGTACCTTGGTAAACGATGCAAAGGCGATTCCTGAGGATGCCATGAGGCGATTCGTGCAGCTCGTGAAAGCGGCATTCGCGTAGCCATTGCTTCTGGCCGCGCTTGGAATGAGATAGAATGATGTCATCGAAAAACTGCCTTTGCTTACGCTTGTTTCATGTGCACCAATGGCGCTTACGTGCGATGGACAAGGACGAAAACCGCAGTCTATTCCACGTAAGTTTTGATAAGGAACAAGCTCACACTTGTTGCGCAAACTATTAACGTATGGCGTGTATGTAGAGGCCTATGTGAAAGACCAACATGCGCATGTATCCGCCATCTAGATGCATTACCCCTGAACGATTAGGAGCGTGCGCTTGGGAACGAAGCTAACAGTAATAAAAAGACGTTACATGGCATCATGGATAATCATCTGTCTAATACAAAAATCAGATTTTCTGGTATAGGGGACACTCGTCTGCCAGGCTGCAACGTACGACCACTATGCATTGGCGGAAGGTGATGAAGCAGCCAATGCGAAACTATCTGAGATGTGAAATTGAGCAATCCAATTTCTTCTTTGAACCCTAATATTCGTCCATTCATTTTGGCAACGCGCACTATGGTATGTGATTTGCTAGCTCATATGGAGTCTTTAGATGAAGGTCCAGAAAAATCCAAATTTTCTACGGCGATGAACCGATGCGTCAGCGCATCTTACAAAGACTTGCGCGATGAATACCAGGTTTATCCACGACGGTACTGGCCGTGAACGTTTCTATGATGTATTGCTCTCTAGTGAAGGCAATCTGAATTTGTATACCTCACACTACAAAAGGTACCTTTGCCGTAAAAGCCTTGGCAAAAGCACGGGGCTTAAGTCTGATGAGGTGATGACACTAGGGGATGAGCGAAAATGATCTCATCTATGTTACGCTTTGCGGGTGCAGGCGTAGCGATGGGCAATAGCAAGCCGAACATTGAAAGAAGCGGCACGATACGAAACAACAGATAATAACCATCAAGGCGTGGCAAAAAGCAATCTATTCGGCTGTGCGTACAATAATGAGCTAAATAAGAAGAGTAAAAGTAGATACTGTTAAGTTTGGCACGTAATACGTGTTTTTGATTACGTAGATTTGTAAAGGCTAATAAATAAAGAATGCATAGGAGTGATGTACGATCGAGATTTAAAATTTAATATAGATGACACTTGTGTAAATGTGGTGCTTGTGCTGAGGACTCGTCCTGTTCAATGCATCACCGAAGGGAAGACTCGATTTATCATTGGGAAAGGCTGTATTGGCTGTGGCGATTGTTATTCTATCTGTCCTGTAGGGGCTGTGAAAATGCATAAACGGAAGGATGTTAAGACGCTTAAAGAGTAATATAACAGCGAACTAAAGCTGTACGTTAAAACTGTATTTCAGCCTTTTAAACTGAATGTTAGGATTTTAACTTTGAGTCCTAATATCTTGAATTTGTATTCTAATCTTAAAATCGTATTCAGTATCTCATATCTGAATTTGAGTACATATTATAACTATATAAATAAAAATCCGAACATTAAATTCTTATATATAATCTATATACGGAATATATGGAGTCATATATGGAGTCGTTATACTTCCTATGGTATAATAAACTGTAATGAAAAATTAGCGTTTAGCTCGGAGAAAACGCACCCCAGTACGAGATATGGGCATAATAAATAGTGAATATACTTTCACAAATAGATGCATATGGAGGAAGGCATGGAAAAACAAGGAATTTGTAATTGTTGTTGACTTTGGGTGGTCAATATAACTAATTGATCGCGCCGTGTTCGTGAAAATCATATACTGCGAAGTATATCCATACAACAAAGCGCTGGAAAAATTAAAGGAATTGAAAACCACAAGGTATCATCTTCTCAGGCGGTCCTAACAGCGTGATGAAGAAAAACTCTCCAAAAATTGAGAAAGAGATTTTTGAACTTGGTATTCTATTCTTGGCATGTGCTATGGTATGCAATTTATGGCGCATACATTGGGTGGCGAAGATTAAATCTGCGGACAACCGTGAATTCGGTAAAACACCTACTAAAGTGGATACTACATCTCCATTGTTCAAAGGCTTGGAAGAAGACCAAGTTGTTTGGATGTCCCACGTTGACTATGTAGCAAAAGTTCCTGAAGGCTTTGAAATCGTAGCACATACTAAGGATTGCCCTGTTGCATCCATGCAAAATAAAGAACGTAAACTATATGCTATGCAATACCATGCAGAAGTATTGCACACTGAACATAGCAAAGAAATGCTTCACAACTTCTTGTACGAAGTATGTGGCACTACAGGCACATGGACAATGGCAAACATGCGAAAACTGTAGAAGGCATTCGCAACACTGTAGGCGATGGCAAAGCATTGTTAGCGTTGTCTGGTGGTGTAGAACAGCTCCGTTGCGGCAGCTCTTATTTCTAAAAGCTGTAGGCGACCAATTGACTTGTATCTTTGTTGACCACGGTTTAATGCGTAAAACAGAAGGTGACGAAGTAGAAGCAGCTTTCAAAGATTCTGGTATGCATTTCATCCGCGTCGATGCAGAAAAACGTTTCTTAGATAAATTGGCTGGTCTTGAAGATCCGAAGCTAAGCAATAAAAGCTATCGGTGAAGAATTCATCCGTGTATTCGAAGACGAAGCCGTCAAAATCGGTTCCGTTGACTTCTTAGCGCAAGGTCAATCTACCCTGACGTTATCGAGGTCAGGTACTGGCGAAGCGGAAGTTATCAAATCTCACCACAATGTGGGCGGCTTTGCCCGCAGTTTGTAGAACTTCAAAGCCTTATCGAACCATTGCGTAACCTCTTCAAAGACGAAGTGCGTGAACTTGGTTCTGAATTAGGTTTGGCTGACTACCTTGTATGGCGTCAACCATTCCCAGGTCCTGGTCTTGCTATTCGCGTAATGGGAGAAAATCACTAAAAACAAACTCGACATCTTACGTGATGCGGACTACATTTCCGTGATGAAATTGCAAAAGCTGGCCTTGATCGTAGCATCAACCAATACTTTGCAGTTTTAACATCTACGCGTACCGTAGGCGTTATGGGTGACTTCCGTACATATGACACACATTGGCGTGCGTGGCGTAACGACAACAGACTTTATGACTGCTGACTCGGGCACGCATCCCTCACGACGTATTGGACACAATCTCCCGTCGTATCGTAAATGAAGTACAACACATTAACCGTATTGTGTACGATATTACATCTAAACCATCTGCTACCATTGAGTGGGAGTAATAAAGAAATATTGATTTTAAATTCATTAACTATACTTTTGAGTAATTCTGAATTCAACTGAAAGGTAAAAAGAATAAGTTTGAAAGGGAGTTAGTGAATTTTAGTGTGTATAAAAAAGCCTCCCGCCATTTGATGGGAGGCTTTTTAAATATTTTTCAATTAAAAAGCTTAAATTTATGGAGTATAGAATATAATGGAGTCTAAAACACTTTCTGAATGGTTGATGTTTAATACTGTTAGATTAGAAACAAGTAATGGATCATCAGGTACAGGATTTTTACTCTTTGATACTTCTGATGATAAATTCGTTCCAATACTTATTACTAATAAACATGTCTTAAATAATAATCCAAAAGAAGTTATGACATTTTTATTTGCATTTAAAAGATGAAGAAAATGGATCTAATCAAAACTATAAAAGTTACTTATGTATGTAATTGGATATTCCATTCATCTAAAGATTTGTGTTTTTGTTTTGTTCAACCTTTATTTGAAGAAGTTAAACGTAGGACTGGAATGGAAGTATTTTATGCAATCACTAATGATAATTCAATAGCAACAGCACAAGATATTGAAGAAATTAAGTGCTATTGAAGAATTAGTTATGGTTGGTTATCCTATTGGACTTTGGGATGATAATTTTCCTATATTTAGAAGAGGCTATACTGCATCTCATCCAGCTATAGATTTTAATAGAGTGGGATTGGATTGGTGGATATGGTTTACATTTTCCTGGCTCGTCAGGTTCGCCAATTTTTATATTAAAATGAAAATGGATATTCCAATAGAATGGGTGAAACTTATTTGGGAAGACAAAGGGTAATGCTTATTGGTGTTCTATATGGTGGACCTATGAGTATACGGCTGAAGGGGAATTAAGAGTTGTAAATATTCCTACATCAAATCAAACAGTTTTTATCTCAAACTCCTATTATGACTAATTTGGGCTATTATATTAAAAGTATCTGAATTGACAAGAGTTTAAGGATTACATTATAGAGTTTATAAAGAATAATTGATAAATATAAGGTAATTAAAAAGCTATTAACACTAACCAAAAAGAATGAATAATATTTAACTAACTACTTTAATTCATACTCTTAGTTAGTGAGAATTTAATTTAAAGGCCTAGATATATTATTCTTAGTTATGCTAAAGTTAAAAAGCAGATCTTAAATTGCAATATGAAATTGAACAGTATGTAAATCACTATTTTATTAACTTCTTCTAAAAAGACTTTTTGTGGTGTTTTGTAATGTAATATCTTACGCAGTAACTTATTACACCAGTGAAAGAATTCAAACGTAGTGTATGTTCTGAGATACTTTCTATTCGTTTTCTTTTCAGAATAAAGCGACGAAGTAAACCGTTATGTCTTTTGTTAGAGCCTCGTTCCCAAGCTGAATAGGTCCTTGCAAAAATAGGTAGATAGTATCTCATCTTCAAGATTAGATATATCTGCAAATTCTAAACCATTATCAGTGGTTATCGTCTTTCATAACAATCTTAACTCTACATTGTTTTTAAATGTACTGAACTATGTTTCTAATGTTTCTTTTACATCATGAGAACGTGCAGAAGGACAGCGTAAAGCTATATATAATCTACTTTCTCGTTCTATTAAAGAAATCAATACATTATCTGTTTTTATCTTTTGTTCCACGAACAGTGTCTATTTCCCAATAATCAAACTTTTCTCGAGTTTCAATCGTAGCATCACGAAGTTCTATTGACTTTTCCTAGTTCACGTTTATACTTACTGAAACGGACTTTCTTAGTGAGCGACGTGTTACTAGAGGTCAGATCAATAGCTTTTTACTCCAAGTAATCCTTGATGAAGATGGTTATATAAAGTTTTAGTACAAACCATTTTATTACGTGCAAAATATACACTGACGTTTAGCATATCTGACAGCAGCATCAAAGGACCAATGTTCTTTAAATACTTTTTCTTCAACCCTAGAGTATGAAAGACTCTGTAGAGCCTAATTTCATTGTATTAAATGAGCCAAGACGTTGTCTTTCATATGTTGCTTGTCCAGAATCAGCTAAATATATAAGTTGAGATTTACCTTGTCGAATTTGAATCACAGTACCGCGTTTTAATTCTGTATAAATAGTTGTTCTAGAACGGCCCAGTGACGTAAAATTGCAGTAATATCTATCTCCTAGAACGATTCTCTTTTCTAAATAAAATCGTTCTTCGAAGTTTAAGTGTTTGTGCGTAATGTCGTGTTATGATTGTTGTAGTCCATAGTGATTACCTCGGCTATATTTTGATTAGATACCAAATCATAACACAAGGTTCACTATGGATTTTTATTTGTTAAATTGTATTCTACAATTAAGCAAGATTTTATTTTAAATCTTAGAAGGGGATAATATGGCAAAGGAATAATATATTTAATGGTTACAGTTGTTCCTGATCTTGTTAAAATTGGTAAGACTGGAAACTGATAACTGATATCGAGAATAGAGAACTTTGGAAAAAACATGGTTATGCAAATGTTAGGGTTTAGGAATTGCTATGGCTGAAGTTGATGAATATGATGATAAAGAGAGTTAATTCATAACATTTTTAGTAAAAAGTAGAATTGCCAACACTGAGCTTTTTGCATTAGACTCTGAAATTGCTAAATCTTTATTGGCATCTTTAGATGAGTAAACAGGTTTTATCCTAAGGACAAGAATAAAAAGAGATATTTAAAAGAATCTACTGAAGAATTAAAGCTTAATGAGTCTACTGGTTTGTTCCTGATGGTGAATATATGCTGAGTCGCAATCGTAAAGGCTTTGGGCATATAGAAGGACGAGCTATTGTTAAAGGTGTGTGTTTACAGTTTTAAAGGGAGTATTTGTGTGTCTGAGTAGAGATATATAGCTTCTATTAGAAGAATAGCAAAAAATAAAAATAATGTATTGCTAGAAGATATTGATTGTAATAACCCTCTAGTGCGGGCTGGGTGGTAGTGGTAAAATCAAATAATGGGTGGATTGAATGGAAAGACTTAAATGGAAATCTATTGATATATATAGAAATCATGTGAATGAAAGATGATTAACGATTTATAATATAGAGATGACTTTCCAATATTTATAAGAAGAAATATGAATGTTACTAAAGATCTTTCGGAGATTATTCCAAATATTCTCTCCATGATGCGCGGGTACAGAAAAATAGAATACCAGATGATAATTTAATCTTTACATTTGATTATATTTTCTCTATGAAAATGGTGTTGAACAAACTCATAAGGCTCAAGTTGTATTTGAGACGTGTGATATAGATTTTTGAAATTCTCGTATTTAATAACACAATACTAGATACTTTCACGAGTAAAAAGAATTGAGTTATCTCAGTATCAGCAAGGATTATAGTGAAAGTGAATTTGAGGTCATTACAGAGACCTATAATTGGGGGACACGCTGTATTCAGGGTTGGTTATGGACTGAAGGGAATCCTGTACACTGTATAATGAACATATACTTTAAAGGTGATATGGTATATGTAGTTGAATGAGGCCTGAGATGAGCAATTTAGATTTTACTATTAGCTGCATAGTTACATTCTTCAGCAAGAAGAGAACAAGTCTACCGAATTTAAATTATGGAATGTACCATCCTCATATCATTATAAAAGGTACTGAGTCTTGGTATAAACCTTATGGTAGTAAAGATGTCATCTTTGATAAACAAATATGAGGTAATATGTTGTTAGTTTTTGAAATTGTAAATTATTTTGTTCTAAAAGCAGGTGCGGAGTTCTTTATTATGGAAGGTGTTAATTCTGTAAGGACGTGAGAATATGGAAACTTTAAAAAGAATTTTTAGATAGCCCATATATATTTAGATATTATAGAGAATTAGGGACCTGATAACTTTAATAAAGAACTACAAAAGTATAGAAATTCAAGAACTAAGAAATCGATTGAATCAAAAGGCAATTCTTATTAGAAGGGTTTAATTGCAAGTTATATTCTGAGAAAGAGTTAGTGCAGTTTTTCGAGCAATTAATAGAATATAATCGTAAAGAACTGATTCTTTGAGTAAAGCCTTTTGGCAATACAGTGATGAAACTTGGGAAGAATATTCTGATGGTGAATTTCCAAAAAGGCGAGGAATTAGATAGAAGATAAATCAACTATACTTGAGATAGGAAAAATATTCTATAACAGTATTGCTATGTATATGATTGAATTTGATATTTTTGAAAAATCATGCAGAAATATTAGGAGATTACTATAAAACGAATGCATCTTCCTAGGTGCAGTGAAATACGCACGAGAAATTAAAGGGCTTTATAAAAGTCTTTTTGGTTAAAATATATAATGTAGTTTTTAGAAGATAAGGAAAATTTTTAAAAAGGTTCTAGATTGATTAGATATTCTTAACATAGAGCAATTTTAGTTTTCCTCGGATATACTATAAAGGTGATATGGTATATGTAGTTGAATGAGGGCCTGAAATGAGCGATTTAGATTTTACTATTGGCTGTAGAGTTACTTTCTTCAGCAAGAAGAGAAGAACTCCACCGAATTTAAATAATGGAATGTACTATCCTCATTTCGTTATAAAAGGTACTGAGGAATATCTTGGTATCAACTTTATTGATGGTGAGGATGTCATCTGATAAACCAATTCAAGCTAACGCTTTACCAGTATATGAAACCGTAGATTATTCTGCTCTACAAGCAGGTACTGAGTTCTTTATTATGGAAGACGGAAATATTGTTGGTGAAGGGATTGTAAAAGAAATTTTTCAACATAAATCGTATGGGAGTAAAAAATAACTATGGGCTATAAAAATGTATGTGTAAACTGTCGGATTTCCTTGTCGGAGGGCACAAACTACGAGTTATTTAACAGAAATAAAACACGCCCTAACTGTAAAGGTAAAATGTACTTTGAGAACGAGAAGTTCAAAGCCCCTAAAAATCTAATGACAAAGAGTGGAAGATTATAGAGTATTTGTTGTTGAGCGGCTATGATTTCCGCAATCCTATTGTGGACATGAGCAATGTATTTATTTTGAGTTCCCTAAGAATCTGCAAGAGGCAGAAGAGTTTATCCAGAAATGAGGAATTTAGACTAAGTCAGGAGGTTTCGTATGGCATCGCAAGTTACAGATTTTTCGTTCTGGAATGAAATGTGAAACAAAGTTATTATGATCGTGAGAAAGGGATTCGGGCGAATCCATTATTGAAATATTGGGACAAGCAGGGCCAATGATTTTTTTCTCTTATGCGTAAAAGCAATGACTACGACTTTGGGCGGAAGGTATATGCTGCGTTAAGTAGTGTCTTAACACCTGATTCTAGCATGTTAGATATAGGTGCTGGTCCAGGTTCTTTCACAATTCCTTTTGCTCAACATATTAAATCTGTTACTGCTATTGAGCCGTCAAAGGGCATGGTGGCAGTCCTTAAAAGAAAAATGCCAAAAGAATTAAATGTTGAGAACATTAACATCATTGAAGAATTGGTGCAAGACTTACCCCAAGATGGCTCTCCAGACTTTCAATTTGATCTGGTAACCATATCTCTTGTGCTTTGGATGTTCCCTGATGTGTGGCCTCGGCTTTTACAAATGGAACAATATTCAAAAGACTATTGTGCAATCGTAGCTGGCATTCCTGATTGGAAGAATCCTCAGGAAGCTAGCAAATCTGATGTACAGGAGTTTCAAAATTCTGTATAATATGTTACTTTCACAAGGGCGCTCACCTAATGTAAGCATCATTGATTATAGATGTGAACGTACTGTGAGATGACGAAATCGAGTGCCGAAAAGATCATATGCGAACAGTACTATGGAGATTTAACGCCAGCAGCAGAGAAACAAATCAAGAAAGAAAATCATAGCCAAATCTAAGGACAATAAATGCTTGATTTCCTCTCGGTCTGCTATAATCTGGGTGGAATCCTAAGGAAGTTGTGTCACATCTAAGATATAGTTGATAAATAGATTAGAAAAAGGCAACAACATGATTAATATCGTTAAGGGCGATAGGGGCGATTACCTATACCGAAGAAAAAGCTTTACCCCTCAGCGGGTAGCAGAACTGTTTCTGTCTGTTCGTTGGGTGGTAGGTAAATATCCTGATCGATTACATAAGGCTTTAATGAATTCTCTCGCGTGATTTTCTGCTTGGGATGGAGATCGTTTAATAGGTCTTATTCGCATCATGGACGATAGTGAACCTAGTGTTTCATCAATTATGTGCTAGTTCATCCTGATTATCGAGGGCCAAGGTATTGCAGGGCACTTGCTTGAAAGGGTGAAAGACGCTTACAAATCGTATTTGTACATCAATGTTATGATTGGTGAAAGCAAGAATGCGACCTTTTACGAGAAACATGGTTTTAAAGTAAAAGAAAATTCCTTACCGATGCAATATCGTAATGTTCCTAAATATACGAAAAAGTAAATAGAGACAAAGGCTACACAAGATCAAGGTGCCGATTTAATAATATAGTTTATAAATTAAATGGGGACATTACTAATCAATGTGTAGCCTTTGTTGTTTAAACATTATATACTTAAATGAGTAAATTAATACATTGCTGTGTCTATTGTATAGAGTGGGAGGTATTATAAGTATGTTTTCCTGGTTAAAATCTTTTCTTCTAATAAAGAATCTCTTGATTCTCATACGAGAGTAGAAGCTACAAAGTCTGTCGAGCAAAATTCTGATTTATTGGATGATGAACTGGACCCTTGTACTATTGGGTGGGATGAGATTACTGCAGAATGTGAACGTGTATATCCTGGTCAAACAGATCCTATGCATTTTGGAACGTTGATAAGCTGGCGGCTTGTGGCGATAGCCCTCTTTGATGGTATCAGTGTGTATGATGATGGAGATAATTGGCATTTTGTAACATATGGTTTGTCCGAGCTGTATGAAAAGGATAGCGAAAGATCCTACAATCAGCGGTTACGGCATGGAGTTTTACTTATCGTTTAGATAAAGCAAGTGCCAACGATGATGAGATCAGAAGTGTTTGTGGTGTATTACAACAAATTGCAAAATTTACTTTACTGCTGGAGAAATTTTTTAAAACCTTATGAATATCTTTATAGTGGGCAAACAGAAGGCATAGACTCAAATAATAGTTCCAATATTGTTGGCTTTATTACTATTCCTGATGTTAAATTGCAGCCCCTTGATACTCTTAATGGCAAATTAGAATTTGTAGAGTTCATCGGTGTGACTAACGAAGAATTACTTGCTGTAAAAGACAAGAAGATGACAGTACAAGAATTATATGAGTTGTTGAGACTGATGTAACATCTTATAATAGAAAACTGGTTCTTGAGTACAATGGTGCTGAGTAATAACTATTAGTAATATATAAAAGAAATTAATTGATAAAAAGAGATTAAAGCATATTCAATTTGGTTGATTTAATAAAATAAGCTGAAAGCCTTGCTAATAGTGGGCTTTCATTTTTATTTACAGTGAAGTAGCAAATATCGATTATAGCAGTACCCTCTATATGTTTATTGACACTGTATACCCCTCATGCTACGATGAGGAAAAATCACATATGATTGGGTTGGTGTCTATTGACTTAATAGAGAATTTGGTGCAAGCCAAAAGCGGTCACGCCACTGTAACAGCGAGGTACTTTTGCATAGAGGGTGTAATGCTCCGGTCACTGAAGTTTTTGGGAAGGCGCAGTAACGTTAAACTGGAGCCAGGAGAACTGCCTAATTAATAATTGCCAATTGACCGAGAGACAGGGATGGGGATTGATATAGATGAATTTATACTAGCTATGCATGGTTGGAAAAGCTCATACTATATGCTGGCTTATTAGCGCGGTAGTTAGTCTAACTGAGATGACAGCCCGTTTTCTCTTCGTGGGGGAAACGGGCTTTTTATGTGCACTTATAGTGATAGTTTTAGTTGAGAGAAGAGAAAAGTACTTTATGTTCAAACAAAAGAAGTTTATGGCGTATTTGAGTCACTGTTTTCCTCCTAATTGTTAGTATGCTCATCTCTGCATGTGGAGGTCCTAGTGAGACAAAGAAAGATACGGCGCAAAATAACAAGCCAATCGAAATCACAGACGTAACAGGGCGTACGGTAACGCTTAAAAAGCCAGCAGAGAGAGTTGTTTTACAATGGAGTGGTGCCGAGGTCCATTCTTTACGATTTCCGCGACTTATGGGTGAGGATACACCAAAGGTTATCGCCGGTATGGATACATCCTTACAGGATTATAGAGCGGATATGTGGAATCACTTTACTGCTGAAATGCCTGAGTTAGCTAAGATCCCAGTAGTGGGGACTATCGGTGATAAAAACATTTAATGTGGAGCAAGTTATTTCTTGAACCCAGATGTTATTTTTCATTCCTGTTGACTTGAAAGAACAATATGAGTCCGATGCTAAACCAAAATTAGATGGCAGTAAGGTACAAAACGATTTACATTGATTACCATGCTGAAAAACTTGAGAAAGTCATCAAAAATCTATCGAAGCCATAGGTAAGGCTTTGGGTAAAGAGGAACGCTGCCGCGAAATCAGCAAGTTCTATACGGATCGCGTGACAAGAGTTCTCGATCGTGTTAGTAAAATTAACAAACCAAAACCAACAGTTTACCTTGGAAGTTGGTATGAATGGTCCGGAAGAATTTGGTCACCCTTTAGTAGTAATTACTCTTGGGGGCTATTAGCTACTATGGCTGGTGCTGATGTCATCACCAAGGATGTTATTAAGAAAAACGTCTCCTATTAATCCAGAGTTTATACTTGAGAAAAACCCTGATATCATCACGATCATGGGTTCTTACTGGCCTAAAACCGACTTCTATGCGTTTAGGTTTTGAAGCAACCGAAGATTCGTCTCAAGCGTTGTTGAAGGCGTTCACCACAGAACGTCAAGGTTGAGCGAATTAAAAGCTGTTGAAGATAAACAAGTTTACTCTGCTGCACCACGGTCTTCCACGTGAAGTCTTTTTGATGCAGCGGTATTTGAATATTTAGCAAAAACCTTCTATCCTGAAGAGTTTAAAGATGTGAGATCCTGAAGCTACACTTTTAAAAGAGTTCTATGACAAATTCTTGCCATTCTCTTATAGTGGCATCTGGTTTATGCATATGAATTAGGGTTGTGTTGTGTGTGAAGGAGCTGATGATGTAAAAATCCAAATAAATGCTGTTATATATTGTGTTTATTAGAACTTTCATTAAGTTTGGAATCGAGGTACTCTATGGTTAAGAAAAAGAAATTTATGGCTTATCTGCTACGGTGCTCCTGCTAGTTATGAGCATGATTATGACAGCTTGTGGTGGTCGCGGCAGATACGAAAAAGGATGCGGCACAATCTGGCAAACAAATTGAGATTACAGACGTAACTGGTCAAAAGGTTACGTTGAAAACCAGCAGAACGCGTAGTAGTTCAATTCGAGTGCTTCTGGTGGTGCGTTCTTGACTATGGCTGCGTACAAAAGGCAAAGATGTGGCTAAGACTATTGTTGGTATTGACCCTTATTTAAGTAAATTGCGTACAGATATGTGGGATCGCTACAAATCTGAAGTGCCAGAGTTGGAAAAATTCCTCTCATTGGTAACGTCAAATGATAAAACATTTGATGTGGAAAGTAATTTCCTTAAACCCAGATGTTATCTTCATGCCTTTATATTTCAAAGATCAATATGAAGCTGATTACAAACCTAAAATCGATGCAGCTGGCATTCCTACTATCTATCGATTACCATGCGGAAAAAGCTTGAAAATCACCAAAAATCTATCGAAGCTATCGGTAAAAGCATTGGGTAAAGAAGAGCGTGCAGCGAGAAATCAACAAGTTCTATACTGACCGTTTAACAAGAGTTATGGACCGCATTAGCAAAATCAATAAACTCAAAACCAACTGTTTACATTGAAACAGGGTAACGAAGGTCCAGAAGGTTTAGGTTTTGCGTATAGTGCAAACGTAGCATGGGCGCATTAGCAACGCAGTTGGTGGCGACCTTATTACAAAAGATGTAGTTCAAAAAGCATATCCTGTTACCCAGAATTTATTTTTGGAAAGAAACTCAGATATCATCACGATCATCGGTTCTTACTGGCCTAAGAAAAACCGACATCCATGCGTTTAGGTTTTTGATACAAATGAAGCTAAATCAAAGAATTGTTGAGCTTTCACCACAGAACGTCGAGGCTGGCCTGAATTGAAAGCCGTTCAATCTAAAACGTATTCTCTCACTCACCATGGTTTACCTCGTGAAGTATATGACGTTGCAGTATTCGGAATATGTAGCAAAACATTCTATCCTGAGGAATTCAAGGATGTAGATCCTGAAAGGCACACTTAAGAATTCTATGATAAATTCCTTCCATTCTCTTACGGTGGCGTTTGGTTTATGCATTTGAACTAAAGGGGTTTTTGTATAGTGACTGAAGTTAATCAATCAGTACGATTATAAGAAACAGAGTTATAAAAACCATTGTTCATTATTATCGGATTGATCATTTGTGCGGTAAGTTTTGTTACCGATATTATTGTAGGTCCTGCATCACTTACGTTAAGTGATGTATGGCTCGCATTAACAGACCCAGCAGAGGTTTCCAAAAACGCATATGTTATCATTTGGTCGATTCGTCTTCCGACGGCCATTATGGCATTGCTTGTAGGTGCTTCTTAGGCATTGCTGGTGCTGGCATGCAGACTATCCTGATAACCCGTTATCTAGCCTGTGCATACACTTGGTATATCCGCAGGCTGGCTTCGGTGCATCTCTTTATGGTTGTTGTAGGCGCTAGTGCATTAGGAGTTTTTAGGTGTCTTTATGGTTCCATTTGCGCCTTTGTATTTGCTAGTTTGACGAGTTTCTTTATCTATTCCATCAATAAGATTAAGAACTTCTCCTCTGAAACGATGATTCTCGCCGGTATCGGCATGATGTTCTTGTTCCAAGCGCTTCAATCCTTGATGCAATATATGGCATCTCCTGAGGCCCTTCAAAAACATCGTGTTCTGGACTGGCGGGGGAGTTTAGCTAAGGCAAATTGGGTGAACATCTCTATTGTTCTTATCGTGCTAGCAATTATGCTTCCGCTTATGATGCGTGAATCTTGGCGTTTAACAGCATTAAAATTAGGCGATGAAAAAGCTTCTGGTCTTGGTGTTATGTTGAAAGTTTACGGGTAAAAGTGTTTGCTTTTCATCTCCACTCGTACAGCCGTTGCTGCTTTTCTCGTTGGGAACCATTGGTTTTATCGGTATTGTAGGACCACATATTGCACGTATGCTTGTGGGTGAGGATCAATGGTATCTTACCACTATCTGCAGTATGTGGCATGGCGATTTTTGTCTCGCATCTATTGCGAGTAAGATGCTCGTTCCTGGGGCGATGTTCCCAATCGGTATTGTGACAGCAATCATCGGTGTACTCTTTCTTCTTCTCGTTGGTATTAACTAGGAAAAGGAGCTATTTCAAATGATTGAAGTTCATAATCTAACCTTTGGGTTATTCCTCTACGGAAGACGGACAAATCTTAAAGGGCGTTGATTTTGCTGCTAAAACGACTAGAATTGACTGCGCTCATTGGTACTACATGTGCTGGTAAATCTACACTTTTAAAAACAATCATGGGTATCTTGAAAGGCAAGGGCGAGATTTCGTTAATGGTAAACCTAGATCTCAATATTCTACAAAAGGATTTTAGTAGTACAGTGAGCTATTTGTCTCAAGATAATGACTGTAAAAGTCAATCTATCTGTTTTAAGTCGTTATGCTAGGCGCATGGGATCCATGTCCTTCTGCGTAAGTGATGAGGATATTGCAGCCACACAAGAGGTATTGGAACGGTTGAACTTACAGCGCTTTGCATCTCGTAACATCATGGAGCTCAGCGGTGGTCAACGCCAACTTGTGTTCATGGCGCAAGCCCTTGTAAAAGAACCTAAAATCCTAATTCTTGATGAACCGACAAGTGCTTTAGATTTGCACAAGCAATTTGACTGTTACACAGTTAAAAAACCTGACTCAAGAAAATGATTTTACAACACTCGTAACATTGCATCATCTTGATCTGGCGGCTATGTTCGCAGATGAAATCATCGTGCTTAAAGAGGTACAGTATACGCTCAAGGCGCACCGAAAAGACATCTTTACAGAATCCATGATGGAAGATGTATATCGTGTTAAAACGAAAAATTTTATATGGATGACAATGGCTACCTCATGTTATTCCATTAGAAGCTATTACTAATTAATAGGATTCTTTATGATTGAGCTGATCTATTATAGTGTTGGCACTATTTATTATAGATAGTCATTGACGTGAATGCAGTTATTAATAGGATGTAAGACTATTAGTTGAATATAAAGAAGCTGAAATCTTTGCAGAGCAGCATTGATTTCAGCTTCTTTTGTTGGGAAAAAGTATTGGTATTGTATTTAAATAATCTCTTTAACCTCGTATATACCCTCTATCAGTAAGCACGTAGTGTCCATTTTGTCACATATAATAGACCTTGTTTCTTTTAGCTGTGAAGCAGCTTGATGAGTATAATCAGGTCTCCAGTTCAAATGCTCATGAATGGTACCAATGCCGTTTTCAACGTGCGCGATAGGTGTATCCATATTGTATAAATATGGCACAACATCATCGTTTCCCGATAATGGCGACGTAAGTGACGTTGACGGCGGTATGTGGCGATATAGCCGGTCTTTGGTGTTGCGATAACAGCGATAATCAGTGCGATACCAATGGTGGTTGCAATGGAACCAGCGATGGACACGTCCATGGTGAAAGCTACTTCCGTACCAATGACAGCACAGATAATACCAATGATGATACTGCTAGTAAGCATGGCTTTCACAGAGTCCGTCCATAAAATAAGCGATGACCGCATGCTCTATCATGAGGCCGATGACGAGAATGGCGCCCTACCGCTTGGAAACGAGGCCACAACGGTGAGGGATACCATGGTCATCAGCACGTAGTGGATGAGGCCGGCATAAACCGAAGAGTCCCGCTAGTAGCGTGATCAAAGGTGGAGAGTTGCACTCCTTGTAGAACAGCATGACTAAAATTAAATTGATGAGCGCCACGCCTAGGGAAATCCATAGCGATATGGGCGAGTCGATGCCGTTCACAATCCATCGATCAAAGGGAGCAAAGGCTATTTTCGCCGAGTAATGCGGTATCTACATCGAGATGAGCGTTACCATCTGTATAAGGCTGACTAGAATGATGGCGATAGAGAATAGAAGCGGAAGATGATGCCGATAGACGCATCTTCGTTGACAAGCCCCGTATTGTGTATCATTTCCGTGTACCATACGGTGCCTACACCAACCAAGGTAGCCCCTGACGGTAGAAATGGAGAGTTTAAATCTTCCGTCATAAAGAAAGCGAGCACGATGCCGAGGAATACGGTGTGCGTAATGGCATCGGCCATCATCGGGACATGCGACGCAATACGCAGGAAGACCCCAGGGATGGCACATGCGATGGATACCGCAATGGCAATGAGCAATATCTCTGTATGAACTGTCATGGGGCACCTCCTATGCGAGGTTGTGCGTCCTCTGCTACGTAAATACTTTGCTGTGCCTTCTGATTTGGGCGCCCTTGTGGTTTCTAATAATAATGCGATGCTTTGACTGTCTGCTTTTATGGAACTGCCAGAGCATACCTCTGTTAGGAGCAAAGATGAGGCTCAATAATACGAGAATCGATAAAAATGACGATGATAGCTGGACCGTGTCGCAATTTTGGGACCGATGTACTCAGATAGGTACCGCCGATGGCGGATATCATGCTCGAAAAATCCTGCTAATATATACATGGTGCCCAGTTTGTTCGTCCACTGTCTTGCCCCAACGGCGGGTGCAATGAGGAGAGAGCTTAATCAGATAGCTCCGATTGAATGCCGATAATGATGGTCATGATCAATAATGAGACGATATAAAATAAGGTGAAAGTGACGGGAATTTTAGTGGTGTTTTGGCGTATTCCACATCGAAGGAGATAAGCTTTTAACTCCTTCCAGAATAATGCAGTTAACACTATGATGATGAGCGCCGCAGCAGATGTGACGCGTCGCGCGCCATATGGTGGCTGCCTGTCCAAATATAAATTTTGAAAAGTCCCGCTTGACCAGCATCGTTTAAGCTTTGTACATGGGTGACAATACCATACTGCAGTCCCAAAAGAAGGCGAGAGTATAGTGGCTAAAGCACCATCAATGTGATTTTGCCTGTTTTCACGGTGATGGTAATGTTGCCGAGCAGTGATAGAGGATGGGGCAGCACCCGCGATGAGAACTCAGTCCTTGATGCCTGGTCAGCAAGAAAGGCAATGACCACACCGGGTAATGCCGCGATGAGATAGGCCGTCACCGATGAGACTTTCCTTGCGAAGCACCAAAGGTGCCAGCGATACCACTAGCGAGGCCTAATAACGCCGTGTCGAGCAGTACCATCTGCGTCGGTATAGGATTGGGTATGGTCATACAATCCTCCCTTCCCATAAGTGCGCTCAATAGCTTCATCCGTAAATGTATCTGCTACGGGGCCATAAGCGATAGTTTGTTTGTTTTATCATCGTTACCCAATCGAAATATTGGGGCACTGTATTTAAATCGTGATGGACGACGATAACGTTTGCCTCGGACTTTCATCTCTGTAAAAAGCGAAATAATAGCATGCTCTGTGGTTTTTATCGACGCCTTGAAGGGTTCGTCCATGAGGTAAATATCTGCCTCTTGGACGAGCTCTTCATGCGAGGAAGACGCGTTGTTGTTGTCCCCTGAAGCTGGCGGATTTGCCTGTCACATAGTCGCTCATGCCCATTTTTCTCAATCATGGAGAGGCGAGCTCCTTTATCCCTTTTGCTGGGGCGCTTGAACCAACCTAGATGACCATAACGGCCCATGAGGACTACATCTAGCGCGGTAGTGGGAAAGTCCCAGTCTACGCCGCCACTTTGCGGGACGTAGGCGATTTTCTTGTAATCGTTTTTGTCCATCGCTATCGTGATCGATATAGTACTTTTACACTTCCTGAGATAACTGTTAGTAGGCCGAGCATGGCCTTTTAGTCAATGTGGACTTGCCGGCACCATTAGGGCCGACACTGGCCACTGAGGAACCGATGGGTGCCCTCATATCTACGTCCCATAATACGGGTTTTGTCGTATATGCTGCGTCATATCTTCAACTTCAACGGCCCATTCCATGGAAAACCTCCTTGTATTAATGAGTGCCACTAGCAGAAGATTGCTAGTAGCACATGTACTTACAATAACAAAAGTAAATTTGAGTCTATTAAGTTAGTATACGCAAATTTAATTTGTCTTATTTAATTAAGAAAAATCTAGCAATTGATTATTTAAGTGCTTTGGCAATTGTATCAATACTGGCTTTTACCATGCCGATATGTACCGCCTTCAGTGCCTTCAGAACCGAGAGAGTCGGAATATAATCGTCATGCGATGGCAACATCTTCAGCCTTTAGCCTAGCTGCTTCTTGAACGGCTTCAATTGTTTTATGTGGTACAGAAGACTCTGCAAAATCGCTTTAATTTTTGTGGTCTACGATATATTGAACCAGTTCATTCACATCTTTTGTGCCTCGCTTTCTGTCAGCTAGTACTGACACCTTTGCAAACCTTTTACTTCAAAGCCATAAGCGCGAGCAGCTATTGAATGCATCATGTGCTGTTACAAGTACGGCGAGACTTTCTTTTCGGAATCGATTCTGCTTGAGCTTTAACGTGCGCATCAGTTTCATCTAATTTTAGTAAGATATGCGTCATAGCGTTTTTGTAATCTTCTTTTATGGCCGGATCGGATTTAGCAAGACCTTCGTATACCGCTTTTGCTGCCAGTTTCGAGTTAGCAACGTCAAACCAAATATGAGGTCTTTTTGTTTTACACCATCTTCTTCGTCAAAGTCGAGCAATGTAGCTGGATCAATGGCATCAGATACGCGGATGGTCGCTTTTATTTTGCTTTTGTTAGGTTATCGAAAATGGAGCCCATTTTACCTTCCAAGTGAATGCCGTTGTATACTACATATCCGCCTTAGACATAGCTGTTACATCGCCTGCACTCGCTTGATATAGGTGAGGTCTACACCAGGTCCCATGAGACCTTGTACGGTTACTATGATCACCGCCGATTTCTTTTACTAAATCCGTTAACATCGTTGTAGTAGCTACGACATTGAGTTTTCTGACTATCTTGGGCCATGTGTCTTTCCGCAGCCTGCAAGGGCAAATACTATAAGTGCTAATGATACGACGACTAATAAAAATTCGATTAAATTTCATAATGCTCCTCTTTTTATAGATACTAAATTTAAAAACATTAATGACTTTGTTTGAGGGAAACATATTTTGTTCTAATAATGAAATAATTTGAAGAAGGAAAATATCTCTGAATTTAACGGAAATAGTGCATACTAACGTAGCGGCTAGTGACAGTTATACAGTCTTCTGCTAAGGTCAAAATAATCTAGGGAATAAGTGCTTGTAGATGGCTAGCCCAACGAGGCAACGATACCAAGTACCATCATGACTTCATTTGAATACGCTTACTACGTCATCATGATGAACCTCCTTTGTGTCAGTTTTTGTCATATCAACTAGATATGTGAGTCCGGACAGTTATCTTGAATTCAATATGTCAGTAAATGAGAAAATTTATCAATAAGAATTTATTCTTTTTAATATTCATCTTTATTTAGTATGATATTATGCATAGGTAAAAAGAGGTTAATAAGGAGGCTTCTTATGAATAAATTATTCCGATACGCTGCTGCAGCAGTACTCGTTGCATCTTTTTGGCATGTTAAGTGATTATGTCAGCTGATGCGAGCGAAGTTTTTAGAATCTCCAAGAGAGGTTACTGTTGTAAAAACCTGAGTTACCTGAGATCCTCAAACCGCTGTGCGTGAGCGCTCGATATGCGCGTGCGCTTCTTGATTGATAAAAAGGTAATGTTAAAAATGTTTTCGTAGAGCGCTCTTCTGGATATGCTCCCGTTGATGAAGCAGTAAAAAGCAATTTTGCAGTGGAAGTTTACCCTGCTATTGGCACAGATCAAGGCACACAGACCATTATTGGGATGACAATCTCTGCCCTAAGCAAGCTGTGAGAAAGCTAAATAAGGAGAAAATGATGAATAAAAGTGTTGCGTTGTATTATCTTAAACTCATTGTTTGTAATGAGTATGGTAGCTTCGTGTTGGCAGCTCCATATGATCCACCAGGCAGCTATGAGCTACACCACCTATTGACTGGAGCTACTGCTCGCCGCCCATGGTGAAGCAGCTCATGGTGCAGATATACGTTTTACCATCAAGGAAGATGGTTCTGTAGGGGACGTTGAAGTTGTTTCATCTAGTGGCTCTAGTGCTTGATGCCGCCATTGTTATACTATTTCTAAATGGAGATTTAGCCTGCTACAGATTCCAATGGTAAAACTAGTAGCATCTTCTAAAACTGATATATTGATTTTAAAAACTAATCAAAGGCACTCATACAGAACTGCACTCCAAAAATTGACACAATTTTTGAAGTGCAGTTTTTGTATGCTCAAAATATTCTATAAAGTAAGGTTATTCTTTTTCATAATATTGGATTCGTAAATTTCAAAAATAAATCAAAATTGTATCTGTAGCAACTGAAAATTACTTTCAAAATGGTATAATAAAATATAATTATAGATTGGCCCGTGGAGGTATAAGCATGAATCCATTAAAACAAAAAGCTAGATATTAACAATGAACGTTACAGAATTATTGTGTCCATTAAAGAAGATTATTTAGATGGTAAATTGTCCTTAGAAGAGGGGCAATCGCATTTTAAAAGAGAAACTAGGGTACTGTACTACCTGATGAGTGTTGCCTATGCAGAGCAAAGCTTGAAAGGTGTTTACAAGTGACGAAGAAATCCTAGAGAAAATGGATGATCTCTTAGATCTGTTGATGGCGTTTTTGGTGCGTGCTGAAAATGAGTATCCTGAGAACCATCCGTTGTGGGCGTACTGGAAGAAAATCAACGCTGGTTGAAAAGCGTAGCCCTTGAAGCAGACGAATTGTTGAAACAAGAGAAGTTTATCAAAAATCCGTGGCTCGGTATCTTTTTGATTCCTTAGCAGAGTGGAGAACCTCATCTATCTCGTAAGCAAAAATCAACTCTATCCGATGCGAGGACCACGGCTACGATCGTCCAACGCGCATTATGTGGACCTTTGATGATGCTGTGCGCGATGCTATCTCTCGCATCCTACGCATTGCTTCGGAGAAGATAGATACGAAGAATTCCTAGCATCTGTGCCAGAAACTTTGGCAAGATTACGAGATTTGAATTCTAAAGAACTAGAGTCTTATTGCCAACATCTTATAAATTGTTGAGTGACGAAGAGTTTTGTGCGGATGAGTAAAAATGACCATGAAGTGGTTATGCTATCATCAATACGCCAGGTTTATATGTAGTGCCAGGTATCAATGATTCTGCGGCGCAATTGAATGGTAATAATTCAGCCCAAGGTGGTGCTGCTGTATCTAATGAATTCTTAAATGATTTAGCAGGTTTGCTATCTAAATATGTAGGCCCTGTTGGTGGGCGTCCCGCTGGTAGAGGATGCAGTCCTCGATGTAGCAACGGGTAAATTGACATTAGAGCAAATTAATTTGTTGTTCCGTCGTTTACCGGTGAGATTTTATCCTATGTAGATGAAAATGAACCAGATTTAAGTTCTACAGCGATACGGCACATCGTATTTTCCTCGCAGTGCGAACGTTATCGGCCGTGAGGTGAAGAATTGTCACCTGCAAAATCTGTTCTATATAGTAGAGGAGATTGTAGAGAAGTTCCGTTCTGGCGAACAAAAGCTAAAGCGGAATTCTGGATTAATAAACCAGGCTTGTTCATCTATGTTATCTACACAGCAGTACGCGATGAAAATGGTAAATTCCGCGGCGTATTGGAAGTGATGCAAGACTGTACTCATATCCGTGAACTTGAGGGTTCCTGCACATTGTTGACTTGGGATAAAACTGATTTTTGTAGGCGATGGTGGTAGAAAAATCCTTGGCTCAAGAGGCAGCAGAAGAGGTAGAAGAAGAACCATTAACAACTGATGCAAATGGTCGATTCCATATCGATGCAAAAACAACATTATCTAATCTAATTAAACATCGTCCAGATATTGTATGAATCATTTGATTTCTTTAAATCCTAAATTCGAGAAATTAAAAACACCTATGGTAAAAGTAATGGCTAAGGTAGCAACAATCAAGATGATGGCAGAGCGCGGTGATTTTGAGGTAGATGATCTATTAGTAAAATCGATGCATTTATCAATAAAGATAAGAAATAATTGCATTTTTAAGCGTGAAAGAGGCAAGTGCTTAGGACCTTGCCTCTTTTTCGTTTTCTTTTGCTATTTGACTCAGTTGATTTGTAAATATAACTAGTTACTTTTGTAACTATGTCTAGTTTTTTAAGGTGTTCCCATTGCACTACTAATAGTTTTTATGCCGCTAGGTATTAATTTATTACATTACAAATGTGTGGCACTAATTCAAAAATAAACATACATTAATTTCCTATAAATCATTTTGTTTTATGTATACAAATTTGATTGAAAAAGGGTAAAATAGAAAATAATGAAAGTATTTGCCTTAGCAGTGTTTTCATGTACAACATTACTTTTACAAGAGAAATTACTAATATATTTAAAGGTGAGGATCTAGATACTATGTCGACAAGACGCGTTTGGAAGCAAAAGTGAAATCAAAACAAACCCATTATTTTCTATGATGCGCAGTACAATTGAAACTGCATTCTATGGGAAACAATGTAACTCCTGTAACTATCTGTGGCACAAAGCGTATCAATTAGCCTCCTGAAGAGCCAGGTGTTATCGTCCTAGATATGCTAGTATTTAAACCTTTAGAGCAAGGTTTGCCAGCTGATGCAAAGGTTCTTGTTACAAACGATGGTAAACTACTGGCCGTTGTGCTAAAGCTCGCCGCATTGTTGGCGATGAAGGCATAGATGAAGTTGAACTCGCTATCACTGCACGTGACGCAGTATATGATAGCCGCAATAAAGAGTGATTTCTGCGGAATCTATCGTTGAGTCTGATAAAATTCACAGCTCGTGCTCATTTTGATGATTCAAAAGATCACGCGTCTATTTTATATCTTGGCTTATGAACTTTAAGTTCTTTGATGCGGCTGTAAAAGAATTCTACAACGATGGTGTAGATATTCGGAAGGCGATATCTATATTTACTCTGATCCTGACTATGTTGTGCTAGGTCATCCAGGTGGTCTTGCTATTTTTGACCCTGCTCTGTAACTGTGCCATGATTCTGGTATGCGCTACTTCGTATATAAAAGGCTTACACTTGCGCTGGTCCTTGGCAAACCGCTTTGATTATGTTGCATGCCACGGCGGTATGAAACGTTACAACCTTGAAGGTGGTAAAACATATACTATCGGTGTATTCGGTTTGTCCGGTTCCGGTAAATCCACATTGACTCATGAAAAACATGGTGGTCGATATGATATTTCTATCTTGGCATGATGATGCGTATGTTAGTCAATACAAACGATTTGAGTTCTATTGCTCTCGAACCACATACTTCGATAAAATGCAAGATTATCCTGTGGGAACATCCTGCTAATGAATTCTTGTTAACACTACAAAACGTAGGCGTAACAATGGATGAAGATGGTCGCAAGGTTGTATTGGCCGAAGATGTGCGTAATAGCAATGGTCGTGCTATCAAATCTCAATTCTGGACAGATAATCGCGAACCATGTTGGTGAACTAGTATATGCCAGTATGCTTATGAAGATAAAACTTTTGCCACCAATCCCTTAAAATCTCCGATCCTGTATTGGCGTCTGCAATGGGGGCAACACTTGCAACTCGCCGCTCTACGGCAGAAAAACTTGATGCTCATGTCGATCCAAATGCACTCGTTATCGAACCTTACGCAAATCCATTCCGTACATATCCATTGGTTCGTGACTATGAAAGCTATAAAAAACTGTTCTGCGAATGTGGTGTTGAATGCTACATCATGAACACAGGCTTCTTCTTGGAAAATAAAATTCCTAAAGAAGTTACTCTTGATTTGTTGGAACGTTTGGTGGAAGGTACATTGGAATTCAAACCATTCTGTGAATACGAAAATCTTTCCTATGTAGAGGTACCAGGTTTTGAACCTCCATTCGAGTACGTGAATACCATCACCAAATTACACCAAGCTTTCGAATTCCGTTATGACTATGTGGAAAAACTTAAAGGTCATAAAAACGAATTACCTCAAGAAGTACTGGATGTACTTAAATCCTTAATGTGATTTAAAAATTAAAAAGGGCTGTAATAGAATGCGGTTCTATCGCATCCTATATGTAGTTCATTTACCTTATAAGACATACCAAGAAATTTAACTTTTGTAAGATACTAAATTTCTTGGTATTTTATTTTCCCATGTATATGTAACGTATATTTTAGTAATATATAGTTATAATAGAAATAATGTTTTATTATAAGATTTGTATATGTACATAGTTATAAGGACTCGTATATGGACATAAAAGACATTAAATATATTAGTACCATCGTTGAAATGGCATCATTTTTCAAAGGCATCTAAAAATTATATATTTCTCAGCCAGCGTTGAGTCAGGAATTCGTCGTATTGAAGCAGAGCTAGGGAGTTACGTTGTTGTTCGTGATCGTACAAAAGTCGTGCCAACCGCTGCGGCGTTACAAATTGCAAAAGAGGGCATGCCGTTGGTTTTAAAGGCGGAGGCTTTAACGCAATCTATCATTAATCAAAGGCACAGATGTAGCCTATCATGTGCGTATTGGATTGTCTCAATTCTATGGACATCATATGCTTGGAAAAACGTTGAAAAAGCTTTCAACAGATAGAGCCTTCTTGGGGAGTTCCATGTTGTAGAGGGCGAATCTCACTTTTGGAACAGCAAATTTGTGATGGTTTAGTAGATGTAGGGCTATTCCCAACGCCGATTTATTCTCAGGACCTTGAAAGTTATCCCGTTTTTAGATGAGCAGATTTTATTGGCCATTAGTGTGGAAAAATAAGAAACTATAGCCATTGCAGATTCTCTCATGACTGGTGATGGAATTCGAGAATTGCACCTTTGAGCATTCCCGTTTATTTTGCTAAGAAGGACTCAAATTACGGACGTTGGTAAACCGTCTGTACAAGCGGAATCCTTTGTGCCTAAGGCTGTCATTGGCTCTGAAACTCTAGATTCATGCCGCTCCTTGGTAGAAGATGATTATGGTATTACATTCTTGCCGAGCACGCTCAATAGAAAGGGGATGACGATAAGGTTAAATTCTATCCTCTTGCATCGAAACTTTGTTTCCGCCAATTGAGTTCTTGTGGCGAGGTCTGATCGGGCAAAAACGTTTCCATTTATCTGAAGTAGCACATATCATGCTGCAATTTTTGTGAGTGTATAGGTATAAAAGATAGTTAGGTGGCATATCCTGAGGGGTGGATCATATTAATAAATTAATAATTAATATATAAATTAATACGTAAATCAATCAATTAATCAATAAAATAAAGAGACTAATTCCTGTAAAATTTAGGAATTAGTCTCTTTTATTATGAAAAGAAACTGAAAAATCGAATTAAATAAATATAGTAATTATCATATTCTTAGATATAGATGCGTCAAAAATTTCTCAAATTCTAATTGACAAATGTCTTTTCAGAAAATATACTTATAGTAGATTAAAAACATATTTGGGAATAGGGATTTAAAACCCATCATTGTAGTGGATTTAAAGTGAATTAAAAAGTAGAATATGTTTTTGTTTTTATTGGTTGGCCTATGTAGGCCCCTAGGAGGTTTCAAATGAGTAAAGATGTGGAAAATAAAAATACCCATGAACACAATCATGGTGAACAACATGGTCACGACCATAATCATGAACATCATTGCCACTGTGGCGGTCATGGTCACGACCACGATCATCAACATGACCACGATCATAGTCATGCAGGCTCTTCCGACGGATAAATGGGTGCCACACACTCGCGAACCAGGGGTACCTCATGAACATGGTGTAAATGACTACATGAAAAGCTGTTGCTGAGTATCGTAAAACATGGCCTACAAAACAAGATGTAATTGAACAAACACCAGATCCTGCGGTACGCGAAATGATTCTTCGTATGGAGCAAATCGGTTGTGATACGGTATTTGACCGTTTTGATAAACAACAACCACAATGTACATTTGGTATTGCTGGTATATGTTGTCGTATCTGTTTCATGGGCCCTTAGTAAAATTACACCTAAGAGTCCTCGTGGTGTCTGCGGTGCGGATGCTGACCTCATCGTAGCTCGTAATATGACACGTGCTGCTGCGGGTGGTTTGACTCAACATGGTGCACATGCTCGTGAAATCTTGATTTCTGAAAGCTGCTGCTAATGACCAATTGGACATTCCAATTTTAGGGAAGAAAAATCCGTACTGTATGTAAGGCTTTCAACATCCCTGAAGAAGGTCGTTCCTTGAAAGAAGTGGCTAATGATTTAGCAGATGTATTGCTCGAAGATTTGAGCCGTGCATTGCCAGGTGATATAAAACAATTACAGCTATGGCTCCTGCAGAGCGTCGCGAAGTTTGGAAAACTTGGATATCTTGCCTGTTTCCGCATACATGTAAGCCTTTGATGCATATCATCGCTACAACCGTAGGTACAGATGGCGATTGGGAAAGCAACATGAAACAATTCTTACGTTGTGGTCTTGCGTTCACATTCACAGGCGTGAGTGGCCGCGAGATGTCGCTACTGATGCATTATTCGGTCAAGGCGATCGCCGTACGTCAAAGATTAACATTAGAGCCTTGAAAAAAGGGTATGTTAACATCAGCTGTTCATGGTCACTTGCCAACATTGGTTTCTCAAATTTGTAAGATTGGTGCGTCCGAAGAGTATTTAGAAAAAGCAAAAAGCTATCGGAGCTAAAGGTATTCAATTCTATGGTATTTGCTGCTCTGGCTTTATCCAGTATGTACCGCTTGAAAATGTTATTCCATTGTGTACTGCTATCGGCGCTGAGCTCAGTACTGGTACAGGCGCACTCGATTGCTGGGTGGCTGACGTACAAGACGTATATCCTGCTATCATGGACGTAGCACGTTGCTTCAACACAAAGGTTATCACTACATCTGATGCAGCTCGTTTACCGGTGCTGACACATCGGCTCCGATCATCATCACACTAACTTGGCTGAAACAAAAGATTTGGCTCGCAAAATTTTGGATCGTGCTCTTGAAGCGCATGGATGCGTAAAGGTAGTGCCTGTATTCATTCCGCCATACGAAATCACGAGCGAAGTTGGCTTCTCTCCAGAATCCACTGTTAAACATATGGTTCCTTCAAACCATTGGCAGAGGCTTTAAAATCTGGTGAAAGTTGCGGTATCGTTAACGTGATAGGTTGTTCTAACCCTCGTGTTATCTATGAAAAGGCAACTGTAGATATTGTTGATACACTTATTAAAGTAGCTGTATCATCACTTACAAACGGTTGTGCATCTTTCCCATTGATGAAACTTGGCTGTTGTAATACAGATGCTAACAGAAATGTAGCCCTATACGCAAGAGTTCTTGAGCGATGATCAACCACCAGTATGGCATGTGGGTGAATGTGTAGATAATGCGCGTTCCTCTGGTATCTTCGGCGGTATTGCTGCAGAACGGCTTAACACCTCAGTGCCATTTTGCTATGTCTGGTCCTGAATGGTCTAACGAGGTATCGATGCATCCTTGGCTTCCCCTTAATGGTATTAACTCTTACCACTGCGTTGAACCACCTACACGAGGCTCTGATGCTGTAACAAAATGGTTGAAGGGACACTAAAAGACATCATGGGTTCTGTATGTATGTTAATACAGATCCTACTAAAAGTAGCTGAAAAATCTTGGCAGATATCGATGAAAAACATGCTGCTTTAGGTTGGGCTGAAGTAAAATATTAATTAGTAAATTATAGTTTATAATAAAGAAACGCTCAAAAAGCGTAATGGTTATCAATATTTCCTTAAGCTTTTGAGCTTTTTCTTTATATAAAGATATAGTGTTACTTGTGTAATTCGTGAGTTCTTACAAACCCTTTTACATTAACCCTTATGGTAGTATGTATATAGACTTAACAATATGTATAAGTTTGTAAACACGAAAAAGGACTCTATATAGAGTCCTCATGTCAAAAGGGAGTGTTAGTAGTAATATCAAAGATGAAACATGTATTTTAAACAAGTAGTGGGTTTGGGGTTGAGTATTACTTGTCGGGAGATCAAATACACGTACAGTAACCAGGGGTATTGCCTGTCTATCATTTGACATTATCATTATAGGGAAAATGTAAATGAGTTAAAATGAAGAGATTTAATAAATTTCTTTAGTTTCTATATTTGTAAAAACATGGTAATTAATTTTAATTATTGATGATAAATATGGGACAATTTTTGGTATTATATAAAGGAGAGAGTTGTATATTTTATAAAGGTTTATCACATTAAGCTTTTATAAAATATGCAGCTCGACTAACATGTAAGAGGCAGTCATATGGTAAAATATATCACCATATTAACACTTTTGTGGCTACTCAGTATAGGGGACTACTAACACAACGGATCTACAATTTTATGTTGGACCAGGTGCATCGGAAACCAATTATTTATTGACAATGACAGTGTACAGAAGAGTGATTACGATGCACTTTTTGTGGCTGCGGTTAATGAACTGGGTGGCGACAATTGCGATATAAAGTTTTAGTATCAGTAGATATAATCGAACCATGGAAACATTGAAGGTGAATGCGTACATGTCAGACCAGGACGCCGTATGAGAATGTAAATTTAATGAGAAATCCTGAGCCACCGCGGGTAACACAAAATGGTCAAGCCATTCATTTATTAGCGATAAAAAGAACCATCTAGTACAACCAAACTAGATGGTTCTTTTTTCTAATAATAAAATATTTATAAAGCATTAGGAATAATTTATATACTACATCCTCTAGATATGGAGAATATGGTATATATGGGGTTTTTGAGACTTGAGCTGTGTGCGAGTCAACTCAGAGTCTGAATCATTTTGGAGATCGTCTGGGTGGTGAACGACCGTGATGGTCTAAGTAACCCAGCATGATACCGTTTGAGCCACCTTTTTCAGAGCATAAACATAGGTCCCGTAGATTTGCTTCGCGACCGTGCAGTACGAATCAATGCATTTGGCAAGATAGAACGGAATACGGCGAGTACGTAAGATATCCAATGGACGTAAAAAGCTTCGTTGCTTTCAAATGGAGTCCCTTTAACAGGATTCAAAATGTTTATGGCACGGAGTCAATATGTAAACGTTTAAGTTCGAACGCCATTTCTACGCGTTGTTCTAATGTTTCGTTAAGGCCAAAGAAATGCCACGAGCAAACACGGATGCCTGCTTTTTGTGCATTATCTATGGTAAACATTTTGTCTTCGTAGGAATGTAGTACAAATATCTGGGAAGTGACTAGGTGCCGTTTCGATATTGAGGTGGTATCAGAGTAACACCAACTTCTTTTAATTTGAGTGCTTGTTCGTGAGTTAACAACCCAAGAAAGACAGCAGATTTCAAGGCCAATTTCGTTTTTGATACGGCTAATGCGTAGATGATTTGATCAAATTCATCAGGGTTATTAGTATGCCGACCACTTGTTACGATGGAAAAACGAATGGCACAGCCTTTTAGCTTTTACGTGCTGCTGGAGAATGCTTTCTTCATCCATGAAAAGGATACTCCTGAACGCCTGTGTTGTGGTTCGGATTGAGCACAAATTTACAGTTTTCAGGACATTTGCCGGATCGAGCATTAACAATGGCGCATCTGTCTACAAATTATCATTTGAAATGTTGGCGAATTTTATCAGCCATAGCAGAGTAGAATCATAGTATCATCATCTGAGTATGAATTAGCTCGATTGCTTCTTCTTTTAATTTCCTTACCGTTCATGATGCGGTTTTGCAATGGTGAAAGTATTTTCGTATGTACGCCTTGGGATGGTTGTTGATCTATAGGCAGCCATAATAACCTCAGGAAGTGATTAACCATAAAAACATATCTATGACAATTTTGATTGTAAACGTTCGCGTATAAATTGTCAACTTAATGCGTCAATTGGTTAACAAAAATAATAACATATTATGATTTATCTTATGATGAAAAGAAAATGTGCTTATCTTATAATTTATATTTATTAATAGTTAAGAGAAGTTTGGTTTAACTATGTCTTTTGATGCTAAATGATAGTTATTTGTTTAACTTATCTTTGGGTTTTGTAGTATAATAAACTATTGTGATTACTATATATATATATAATATATTAATGGAGGTGGATATAGATGCAGCCGTTTCGATTTATACACTGTAGTGATCTACCGTTTAGGGCACCCTTTCCAATATGCTACAGTGTTAGCAGCGCTGTTGATCGCGTTGTAAGTGAAAGCAACCTATGGCCTTAGATAGGAAATTATTGATACTGCTATTACAGAACATGTTCTATGCTAGTTTGTAATAGCTGGTGATATTATAATAGCGAGACCATAATTTAGAGGCTCAGAGTCCCGTTTTGTGCGCGCCATGTATCGCTTGGCGGAGCATCATCATTGATCTCATATGGTACAAGGTAACCATGATCCCTGCTGAAAGCTGGAAAGCACAATTACAGATGCCAGATAATGTACATGTATTTTTCTAGCGAGCGGTACAGCGTTTCCGCTCATCGTTAACAATATGAAAGGTGGTGGCGTATATGGTATTAGTTGTGGTCATGGTAATGAAAAGTGACAGCTACTCGTCAATACAGAGCTTTTGAACAGGATGAATTTTCCCTTGCTGTTATGCATGGTACTGTGGGTTCTAGTGTGGGCTCTGAAAATCATAATATGCAGGACCTTGTAACTTAACTGATTTAACAGAGGCCGCTATGGATTATTGGGCATTGGGCCATATTCATAAATCTCAAGTTCTTAGCGAGAGACCTCTTGTGGTTTATGCTGGTAATTCGCAAAGTTGCATCGTAAAGAACATGGACCTAAGGGGTTATCTTGTATCTGTATCTCATGTGGTCATTGTGATTTTGCGATTTATCGACCATATATGCTGTCCGGTTTGAGAAATCAAAATAGATATTGCTGTGCATACAAATGAAACGGATTTCTTAGAATTTTGCGCCGTAGAAAACTTGCGAAACAGCAAAAGCACTCATCCATCGTTTTGTCCGGTACCAGGGACCTCTACATCGCCTATTACTGCGCAAGAGGGATTCGAAAACTATGGTTTGAGAGTCTCAAAATGAAGAAAGGTAATCTATATTTGTTATGCTCTTACCATATCATTTTCTAATACAAGACCTAGTAGTAATCTGGATTGAGCGACGTCTGTTAACAGATGTAGTAGGTGATTGTTGCGTGCTTATGATGATATGGTAGATGGGGATGCGATACAGACTGCGCGCCAAATCGCGGCGGATCGTCCTGAATTTAAGCGCAGGCGCATGTGCTGTTATTGATGAATTATTGGCACGAGCTTTGAAACGTTGTGAAATTGAAGGTGTTACTGTATTGATGGGGGCTAATGATGAACATTAAACGCATACGATTTGATGAATTTGGCCCGTATCGACTGGTCTTTCACCACAGGTGACAATGGGGTTCAACTCATGTATGGCCCTATGAAAGTGGTAAAAAGCATCCTTGCTCGAAAGGGATGCGCACCTTATTGTTGGCGGTACTCATAAAAGGCCCTATGGCTCTGACGACCCTGATGCGACCGTAATGGTGAAAGATTACTATATCGGTCGTAAGGGTAAGCAGTTGAACTTTTACAGCCTGGTCATCCTGCCATCCGCGAAGGCCGGCTCAACATTGGTGGCATGGCATCGATACATATAACCGCATGTTGCGTTAACATTAAACGATCTACAAGGCTGTGATGTATTACAAGAGGTGAGGTTCGTTCTCGATTCTTTGGCGCGAAGAGGAGAACATGGGGTGGAGCTGTTAGGGATGTTGAAAAAGGGGCTGCAGACCTGCTGTAGCATCCTCGAATGGTGAAACGTCATCATAATCAGTGATGGATGAGCAAGAAAACTGATCAAAGTTGGAGTCAGTTGGCGGGCATGAAGCTGAATATGTGGAATTACAAAGCGATCTTTCACGGTGAGCAAACCGAAATGGAATGCAAAATCAGTTGAAAAGAATGGAAGGAATATCGGGATGGTATCGATGTGCAGTATTGCGTGCTGTGGGATACACTATCGTCGCAGTGAAGAGGCGCGTATGCACATGCAGCAGTATAATAGTGACTCGCCTTGAGGTCGTGATGAGTTCCTACTATGATGAAAATAAAAACAGGCTCATGACAATATGCAATTATGGCAGGAAAAAGGAAGCGGCATTGATGCCCGCTTAACTGATCCTGATAGCCATTTGGAACTTACGACCCAGATATTGAATCTTATTCAACAAGGTGCTAAATAGAACAATTGACGCCGTGAGTGTGAAGAGCGATGCGTACATCGTAAGGATTGAGAGAACAATTAGAGTTTTCACGCACCCCATTCTGCGTGGCGTCACGATGAGCCAATGGCGAAGACATCAGTGGTTTGATGGGGAACGTTTGGCAAGTCGTTTGCGCACCGCAAAAACAACATTTGGCAAGACCGCAAAGTATGCAGAGCTATCGATGAGGTGCCGACCGCGAACCTGAAGGGCATCCCTTACTAACTTTGGTGAAGAAGAATTAGCTAAAAGAATATTTAGGAGCGTGAATTGAATCGTATCTTAATGGATATGAATCGGTAGAGGCTGAACGGAATGGTTCTGGTTCAGATGCAACCACAATTCTGCCATCGCTACAGCCTGCATTAGTGGTATAGGTGCTGTTATTGCTGTATTGGTGTATTAGCAGGCCTGTTGGTTCTTGATCTGCATTATATACTATAAGGTGGTTTTTATTTTCTTGATTCTATCTGTGGGGCTATTCTGGTACTGCTACCTGGAGGCTTCATAATGGTAACTCTAGAGTGTCTAAATTAAACATGAGTTACAAATTTTATCCTCCCGTAAATCCGATGGAAGCATCAACTGAGAGCTTTGATCAAGGCTGCTACGCCTACAGCAGGTCTGTACCATCCCCTTAGAAGGGGTGGCACATCTTGAACGTTAGTTCAAGAAGGTCATACGTACAAAGGCATTTACGATGAAGCTCTCTCTGGCAAAACTGGTTGCCGAGGGGCAGCTAGAGTCTCGATGAAGATGATTTCTTTGGCCTCAAACATGAATATGATCAATATCATGAGCAACTACGTACTATGAAGGCTATGAAAAAGCGTTTAGCGGAGACATGAAAGGCCTACGTATTATTGAAGACCAAGCGATGGCTGTGGTATAACCTTGGGATAGAGCGCCAGTATCTCCAACAGAGCTAAAACACGTTTATAACCAATATAAGAACTTCCAACAAAAATAAGATTGTATGGGAACAAAGGAAGCGCGTAAAGCTTCACCAATGAATACGAATAATTAGCATCGCAAGGAAAAGAAGCTGCTCCTCGTCAACGAGAACTGCTCCATAAAGCTGGTATGGAAAGCTCTAACGAGTATCGTCAACATCTTATCGATGAGGACCAATATAAACAGTGGCAAACCATCTGCCAGCAAAGTCAGGGTGCAGCTTGATTTGCGCTCCTGATGCGGAGAACAAACTTTGTTCTACCGTCGTTTGCGAAGAACAAGGATAACTGGTTGGATGAATTGGCTCATTCTGAGCGTGAAATAGCCTCTATCGAAGATAAATTGGCTGCACCTTGCACATGCCATGACAAATCGTTGAAGCCATAGTACACTTGGTTCTGACCGAGAACAACACCAAAATGTTGCAGAACAGAGAGGCTTTACAAAGTGAATTAGGTCTGCTCTTGAAAGATTGGGCTACTCAAGTATTGATAAGCCATTGGCATGGATAAGGCTCAACAATCATATGAACAAAAAACAACCTCATATGTTAGAACTTGCATCCTCTTATGTTGAAAAACTAACTGAGTGGAGGGTATCGCTTGATATTCTAGGCATCAATAAAGGGGGTGGCACTTATCAACAATGAGGGGACGACTAGAACTTAGAGTCTGGTCTAGTGGCTTAGCTGATCAAGTGTACTTGTCATTGCGACTTCGCCCTAGCGAAGGTATTCTCTTATCAGTAGAAATCCTTGCCGATTATCTTGGATGATATTCTCGTGCGCTGTGACGAAAATCGTCAGCGTGGTGCTTTAAATTATTGGCTGAGCTTGGGAAAAAATCAACAGATTTGGCTCTTTACTTGTCAACGCTCCGTATATGATGTAGCTCAATCTATTATGGGCATCGATTGCCATAGATGAGTCGTAGCTAAATAATTTTCAGACTTGAGATCAAAGACTCGGTCAAATTAAAGTGCTAATAAATAATAATCCTGTAAGGAGCATAATAGCTCACAGGGATTATTAAGAGATGATAAAGAATAAATAATGTAAGTGATTGTAACTAAAGTAACTGTTTTAGTTACACAGGTAGTGATAGTATACATTTTAGAACGAAGGGGTTGGGTGCTCAGACACAGCATGTTGGACATGATCGAGAAAAGAACCTGGTGTAACTGTGTGGTGTGTGCGACAACTGGTCGTGAGTCAAGCAGAACACAAAATCGAAAAATATACATTATTTGAAGTACAAAAAGACCTGAGCTATGTGCTCGCGTTGCGGGAGTATATGTTAAGAATACGGTGTCGATGCGGCTATTCTCTACAAAATATTATGGAGCCCCATGGTGGCTATGAATGTAAATGTAGGCTCAAGGCTGGTGTGGGGGCCTGTATTTGCTTTACGCCTATCCGCTCTATGTTGCTGATGTGGATAAATTAGAGAAACCTTTTGATCCTACAAGGTAGATTATGATTGCGAAAACGATTACATTATTAACTTCTGGTATGCTCGACGTGCCTCTCATTTGGTTTCTGCAGGGCTACCGTTTACCATAGCGATCCTACCTTATCGAGGGGACCAACAGCTACAATAAGACTCGCGGTATGCTCATCGGTGCTCAGTATGTGGAATGCGTGATGACAAAACTGCGACATGTCCGTGCGTACTTATCCACCACCGAAGCCAAGCGGGTGCTAATGCGCCAAATCTTTGACTCTTGGAGTGGGTGCTGTTAATGCGAACCGAGTATAAACAAAGGTTACCCTCATATGGAGCGGATCATAAAGAGACTGTGAAAAGCTAAAATATCCTCATTTGCCAATGGCCATGAATGGTGTTGGTACCGGATCATTTGGTGTCTATTTGGTCTCACTTGCCTTTGGAATGTCATTGCCTTGATTGGCGTGGTTCCATCGTTATGGCAAACCAGGCGCGGCGTAACCAAACGGTACAAGGTAACTTGATCCGGCGTAGTTTGTTTCGGAGACGAAAAACATTGGCCGCAAGTGGATCGCATCTTGACTCGACGGCACGTTCGCTATGGAGCTCATATCTTTAATTTAGGTCGCCGGCGTATTCCCAGAGGCGGATCTCAAAACTCATTGGCTAACGGACTATGTGCATGAGACGTGGTCGTGAGGATTTGGACTCAGGGGTAAATTGGTGAAAGAAAGAGGATTATTATTCTGTCTTGTGGTGTGCCCTTTAGTAGGATGGTTGGTACCCACTATATGACGAGCATTCGTCGTGGTCGTGTACCAGCAGGAAGCAGGGCTATAATCTCACTAAGCGTTGTGATGCAATCGGTCCAATGGGAAAATATTGAGGCTCAAACTAGACAGAGTGCCAATATAAAACCTTGCTTACTCTGTTGCCACAACTATGCCTTCGCATATTGGTTTTTACATGAAACCATCCATTGCAGATGCGGTTGACTGCTTAGTCCAGCAAGAGTGCATATTATCGCTATTGTAACAGCTCCATTCTTCTACCGCTCTCGGTGCTGGAGCTTATGAAAACAAGTGCAAAGCAGCCATTTCAAACTATGATACAACGTGCATTCGACTATCCGATTTCCTGGTTGGGACCAACCCAACTTTCAGAGATGCTGGGTAAAAGCACTTTCAAAGTGTGTGCATAATGCTAAAGATGTGTTGTTATTTTAGTGCGCACAGTACCTACCTCTTATCCAATAATCATGATAGCGATTCGTACGCGTTAGCTTTCAGAAGCGCTTAAAGAAGTTATGAATATTGTAGATGCGAACTGGACTGTGTGGCATGGCAGAGTGCAGCTCCTCATGGTCAATGGTTGGGCCCTACTGTAGAGGATGCAAATCGATGAAGCTACAAACTGGTGCTACTCGCATTGCTTTTGTACCATTTGGATTTATAGCAATCACGTTGAGTGCTGTACGATAATGATGTGGAGTGTAAAGAACTCGTTGACAGCAAGGGCGCAGCATATATGCGATGCACCCATGCAGAAAGAAATGTAACAATAGAAACATACAGACAATGGCGAGGTCCAATAATAGAAAGGAGTTCATTCGTGAGACGTAACAATTGTGGGCGGTGGCTTAACAGGGCTAACAGACGGCAATATTTGGGTCATGCACAGCCGGAATGGACCATTACTCTTTTCGAACAAAGCTACCGATTTGGTGAGGAAAACTAGCCGCAACGATGTGGATGACTTCGTAGTGGAACTCGGTCCTGCTCCTATTTGGGTCGTAAAACAAGAAAGCCAGCGGATCTACGTGTACGCTGATCTTGGGCTCAGGATACCTTGTGTCTAATGAAGCGGAGGTCGACCTTTGCATACGCCTGATAAGGGCTCTATCCACCAATTCGGGCGGCTCTCCATCATGGGCATTCCTACGGAAATGATGACCTTTAATGAAAGCAACGACTCATTTCCTGGCCTGGTAAATTGCAGTGCTGGCCTAGATTATTTTGAAACCATACCAACTCGATAAAATGAGGGATGTATCCGTGGTCATCAAATACCATAGGACAAGAAATGATGAACTCAAACTCCATCGAGGCTATTAGCGGGTATCTATGGTGGCGATATGTTATAAAATTAGTCTGTGTCGACATTTCTCGTTTTGTCAAGTAGAACAAAAGTATGCGGAACATGGTGAAAAGGTGTGATGGCTGCTAAGATGAGTCACTCAAAAGCGGAATTGTCTCTAAAAGGCATGCCAAAGGCTGTTACTGAGGGGATGTTCCTCAGGCTGGTAGAGGCACTATGACGGACCGATCGATTTAAGAAAGTCACAGGCTAAGACTAGTCAGATACTTCTGCTAGTAATAGTGTGGCAGTTCCCAGTCATGTGACAAGACTAGTTCTAATCATCGGTCTGCTGAGCACAAGCGGATATGGAAAGGGTCGAAAGGGTACTGCTGCTCAATCCGGCATGTTCCGTCAGTGTGGTGGACAGCGTGATTACTGCTATCGTCGGTATGCCTGGTAAGCATGCAGCAACCCAT
>BNJU01002489.1_pt1 | contig 138636 bp, 193 predicted proteins | sample 8539281 | NCBI WGS metagenome assembly BNJU01 (sample SAMD00202456, study PRJDB9452) | human saliva metagenome | isolation source: human saliva | place: Japan | reverse complement strand
AATTCAAAACAAAAAGTTCTAGATACAAAGCTTTGAAATCAATTAGATAAAGAAATTGCACGAGAGCAACAATTTGATAACTTTTGAGATTCAAAATCTGAATAATAACAATAAGTTTAATAAAAAGGTGCTTTGCAAAATTATTTGGAAGGCAGGATATTATTTATGACGCTACTTTATTGAAAAGAACGCATTGAGACCCTTTTAAAAAATAAATGACAGTCTGGGAATACCCCTGATTTAAGTGTGATGTATTTGGTAACATACGGTTTTAAAACGATTGAGTTTAGTACGTTTCATTTGCAACAATTTTATAGTTTATCGTATCATTTTTTATATTTATTTACTAGGAACGAAAATAGAAACTTCCAATCTATTTCAACTGTAACGTTATTATTTATGATAAATTTTAGGAGTTGTGTTTATTGCAACTAAAGGAAATTTTTCTAAATTTGGTTGCCTCTTCACTGAAGCACTGCTATTTGGACTTGTCGCTGTCATGCATAGCCTTTTACTTCGACATAGTCCAAAGAAACTGCTGAAAGAGCTATGGAAGCATAACAGATAGTTGGCTGTGAATGATAATCCGGAAGCGTAATTTCAACATTATCCATCCAATTTGGAAAATCATAAGGCGATATAATACAAAATCAATTATTCAAGTAATAATTGTTGTAATTTTGGGAACTTCCATGACTAGTTTAATTTATAACGTAAGTCTGAATTACATCTCATCTTCTCTGTTGGAATTTTAACAGCTGTTTCAGCCTGTACTTGCTGTGTATTGTCTGTTGTTGCTTTTGGATTAAAGCTATCTATTGAGTTTAATTTGGCTTTTGTGTTGGCTGTTTCTATATTTGTTTTGGAGAAGATTATATCAAAATATGGGACACTTTATTTCATATTCTGTGAAATTGCAAAATAAAGCTGCTTTCCTGCTCATATCATTCTGTCCATTATTTGCTGTTGCAATAAACGTCCACTTCGTTTTGAAGCCTGATAAGCATTAGATTTTTCTTTGTAATTTTTTATCAATAGGAGCGATATGGCATCTCCAGAGCCACAGGATCTTCACAAACATTTAATTTTAGCAAAGGAACAAAATACAGTCTACCTTGTCAATTGTATATTTTTATTTTAGAATTTAAAGAATAATCACTATGTTGAGCAGTAATGCAGCAATAACCATCAAGAATTTTTACAGAACCAAATAAACTTAAAATAACTCTTCATCGTCAAAGACGCACAAAAAGTCCGTCCAAATATTTCAGATGCTTCCCAATCATCCAATCATTTCATCAAATATTTCAACTTTCAAAACCTAAGATGGAAAATCAAGCTCATATAAACTCAATTTTTCTATTTACAAATTTACCATCAACGATCAAAATTACAGTCTTTAAATTTTCACAATAATTCACTAATTACAAAATGACAGCCAGAAAAGAAACACCTGCAGATCAATCTCCCCCAAACCACTAATATACAATGAATTGCATAACATCCTTTATTTCTTGTTTTACTAAAAAGCTGTTTCAGATAAATTTCTTCAAAATATAATTTAATCACAAGCCACCCATCCAAATACAAATTCAGCTGATTCCTGAAAAACTTTCATAAAGCATCAACCCATATTAACTTCAAATTTTCCTTTCAAGTTTACAGTCAATTTATCAAAACCAAATTTTCTATAATTTTAAATTTCCAATTTCCTTTAACAAAATATGATATTATTCACTAAGAAAAAGAAAATACAACTAAAATAGAAAAAATTTGTCTTAATAGGAATTTTCGATGTTTGTACTAACTGTTTTGTTTTGGGCGCACAGCAACAAAAGAAACATTTACCGAAACGAAACTTGGGAATTACAAAATTCAGCAGAAAGATAAAATTTTACTAAATTGCAGTGAACCAATATCACAATTAATTTTTCAAAAAGATAGAATTAACGGTTATTCAGCCGTAAGTTATTTTGAATTATAAAATTCAAATAGCTTTTGATTTCACCCTAATGTTGACTTACAGAAATGGTTGGTCCTCAACCAATGGATATTGAAAAAGAAAATTTTGATATTTAAATCTTCTCCAAAATAAGCTATGATAAGGAAACACTTACGGTTAAATAATAAAGGCGAATACAATTTTAAAGCTTTTAATCTCTAGAAAAAATTATATACTGATTTTAAAGACCTATTAATATGGTAGGAAAATATGAAACTTCAGATAGAAAATGAAGAATTAAATTACACTTTCTTCATGAAAACAGAAATAATGGGAAATGCTGAACAACATCATTTTGGAACTAAAACAAGTAGTGATATCACATTTCAGGTATTGGAGCTAATGAAACAGTAGGTTCTGATAATTTAATGAGAATTGAAAGAGGGTTCATTCTTTTAGAAAAACAAAAAATTAAGTTAATTAATCAGAAACTTTGGTATTAACGATTTGACAAAGGAAAACATTAACATTACCTGAGAACAGTGAAGCATTGAAGTCTGTGCAAGAAGGAATGAAAAAAAATAGAAACGATATTTTTATAAAACTTGTAAACACTTAACTTAACTAAATAAAGACCATTTTAAAAGTCTCTTTTTATTTTCAAGATTATAAATTATTTTCTCTTAAATATCTTTTCTATATCAAGCTCCCAATTGCTCCACTTCCCAAGCCGCGATAATTGCCTGCTGGTATCTATTGTCTTGGTCATCTCCTGCTGCAAAGATTCCAAGAGCGTCGAGTTTTGATGATTTTCCTTTTGTCACAATGTAGTCTCTCTTGCCATCGAATTTTCTACTTTTCCTTCAAGAATTTTGTGTTTGAAAGTCTTCCTATTGCAACAAAAATCGTCTGTTGCTAAAGTTCAATTTCTCCAGTCATGCTTAGTAAGTTCTATTCTGTAACTTTTCGTCAGCTAGCACTTTTTTTGGAGTGTAGTCTAGCCTATTCGATTTTGCTGTTGTTTTAGTTTTTGCATAATTGAAGCGAAGCACAACGTATCTCTTCTGTGAATAATCATAACTTTGTTGGCAAATTTTACAAAAGACAGCTTTCCATCGCAGTATCTCCACCACCACTACAACAACATCTTTCCACGGTAGTAATCCATCAAGCAAGTGGTACATGCACCAACTCTTCCACTGGTTTTCAATTCCAAGATATTTTGCACTGCCCTGCTGATAAAATTATCGTTTTTGCTTCATAATATCGCTTTATCCAAATAATGGTAATGTTTTTTTGCCATTATTTTCAAGACTTTCGATGTCTTTAATAGCCTGAAAAATTCTGTTCCAAATTTTGGATTGGTTTTATGTCTTATTAGCTGTGGGACCTAAATTCTCAGGAAATCCGGAAAATTTCACCCTGGCTGTTGTTAACACCGTCCGCCTGGCTCCATTCCGTTTATAATTATATTTTTAATCCTGCACGGCTTAGTCATCTGCGGCTGGGTCAGTCCTGCTGGTCCTGAGCCCATAATTACTGAATCACATATTTTTCATCATTCCTTTTGCGATTTTTTATAAATTGTAGACGTTAAGAGATCATAACCATAGGTGTTTCTTTTTATTAAAGTCTAGCAAAATTGAAAACAACTGCTAGATTTCTATAAATAAATAGCATCTTAAATAACCTATTTTTTTAATAACGGTTTACTTCTTCGTAAAGTGACTCCTTTGAATGTAATCCAACTAATTTTAACAGGTTTTTCCATCCTCAACAAAATTAATGTGGAATGCTTTTGGATTCCAAGAGCTTGTAAAGCTAATTCTAGTTGTTCATCCACGTTTGCACTTTTCCAACTGTAGCTTTTTCCGTCCATTTCACTTGAAAATTCTTCGATAATAGAAGTTGCATTTTGCGAGGTCCGCACCATTCTGCGAAAGTCTACTAGAGCCACTCATTTGAAAATGCTTCTTTGTTCAAAATTATCTTTTATTTAAATCATGTTTTACCACCTCTCTTTCTATAAATTAATTTTATTGTTTGTAAATTTATAGTTTATTTTTAAAAATTTGTGATATACTACTTTTTAGAAAATCAACTATTCAATTAAGTGAATTGAATATCTATATTTAAAATAAAATTGTCAATACTTTTTATTATAAAATTTTGAAAATATATCAAAATTTCTATCCAGCTAGTCAAGGCTAAGTGAAATTTGCAGATTAAAATAATAATTTTTGAGTTTGGTTTTAAAGTGGTTTTAGTATAAATAAAGAAAAGTAAAAAGGAGCTGAATTAAATGGATAAAATATGTCAAAATTATAAAAATAGCCTATATTTCAGGATTGTCAAAAATAGAAAATGCCTTGTCCAGTGAGAATCAGAAATATTAGTACTAGTCTCAGAGCAAAACTGTGGACATTTCAAACAAACAGGAATGAGCATTGCAAACACTTCAAGACATTTCACAAATTTTCAAGGATGGAAACTTATTATAGTGAAAAAAGGGGACTATGTTGTTTATGAAATCGCAACACACAAATAATTGACTTGGTGTATCTTCTGATTGGGGTAGGAGAGCAGCAACTGGCAGATATTCAGCGGATACACAATGAATTTAATGATAGTTGCACGAAAAATCCGTCCAATTACTTTGGAGCAGGCTTACGAAATGGTAAAAATAAAGAAACTTAATAATAGATTTACGTCCAGAAGACGAGTTTAATTCAGTTTCTATCAGAAAACGCAATAAATATTCCAATGAAAAATCTTGAGGAAAAATCTGAAAAATTACCTAAAAACAAGGGGAAATAATTGTTTACTGCAGAGAAGAAACTGATAGCTATGCAAATCTTGCTTCCAAATTTTTGAATGATAATGAGTTCGCGCTTACAGCTTGAATCAGAGCATATGATTGGCAGAGTATGGGAATATGGAAAGTATATTATAATTTCATCTAGAACATAGTGCATGTCCTATATTTTTGACAAAATGGGTAGCATTGGTAAAGAAGGCTGATGCTAATTTTTAGGGAAAAGACATTCAAAACTTTTTCCTAGTTTCAATATTTGATAAAGTTTTATCCATTAAATCAATAATTTCGTTTGCTTGATTCGATAAATATTTTCGTCATCAGTAAGTATATATTGTGTTTTGCACGAATAAAAAGAGGGTATTAAGCTCTTCAAGTTCTTTTAATTCACTGCGAAAAGAATTGATGTGAAATATAAAGACTTTGTAGCTTTTAGTAATATTTTTCTTTTGGAACAGCTATGAATAAAAATAAAAAGCCAAACTTTACATTTGGCTCAAATATATAAAACTATGATGAGAAACTACTAAAACTAGATATTATATTAAAAACACTTTCTAATAAATTATAAAATTTCGACTTCAGATTTACTCGAATATTTTTATAACTTTCCAAAAATCTTTTATCTTTTTCACAAAATAAATACATCAAAAATCAGACAAATTACTAACTTTATAATTCTCTAAAATCCTAATTTTTCTGTATTCAGTTAGCTAAAATATCTGAAATATTCATTATGTATTTCGAAATCGTTTGCTTCCAATTCATCACTTTTCCAGCTTCTCAAATCTATTCCTACTCCAACAAAGGATTTATCCAATGCTATATTTTTATGCTAATTAATTGCTTCTATTCCAACATTTCCACCAATTTCTTTGTTGTATTCACCACCCATCATAATTATGCTGATTTTGAATTTTTATTAAAATGTGTTGTTATGCTAGGGCATATTTGTGATAAGGGTTATTTTTGAGAGTTTATGAGATATTCTGCTGCAATATAATTTATACTTGTAATATCATATTGTTTCTCCAATGTTGATATTTTCCACAATTTTTCTTGCTATAATTTCCTTTGGTTTTGTTCTATTTATACTCTTTCTTCAGTGTGCTGGAATGTTGCCAGTTCTTTTAGTAAGATTGCACCTCCATGAGTTCTTTGAGCTTCCCTTCCTGCTCCAGCCTTTTTAAATCTTATAATAACTTCCGAAACATTAAATTTTTCTACAAATCAGTAACTTTTACTTTTTCTCATTTTAAAAATCAAGTATCTAGTCTTTCATCTAAAACATCATCATCTCCAATGCTTTTTATAGTTACTTAGATTATACCAAACATTTATTTTAAAATATATTGAAAGAATAAAAATTATAACATAAGTCAAGCAATGTTTCCTCATAAACTTTTTCCCAGTCTGAATTAATGTATCCATGCTCCAGTCTGTGTAGGATGATAAATTAATTTTTCAAAAACATCTGGAGCGACTGTTACAGATTTTGATCCAGCCAGAATAGTTTTCGTGAACTTAGTCTTACATTCTTAAATGCAAGCTCCTAATATTTTAGGTTCAAAATTCTGTACCGTGCCAGTTTTTCTCATCAGTCTTTTTAGTCATTTCAAGAATTTTATAGGCATCTTTTTGACAATTTCAATTCCATTTTCACCAATGTTAGTCAGAACGGTTAACATACGAGCCATATATTCTGCCCCTACTTCTGCCATAATTATCTGTTGTGGTGATAAAATACCTGTTGCAGTTATTTTATGACCATCTTTGATGAAAATCTTCATAGCTTTCATTCCTTCAGGTGTTACAGAATTTTTGTATAAAAATTTTCCAAAAAGTATCACGTAAAAGTTGTACTTTTTACTATTATTTCTCAGCTAGCTCTCCACAGCCTGCGCATGTACAATCTTATCTCTTCCAATAATATCAAAAATATCGTTTATAATCTCTTTAAAATCTCTTTTTCCTTTCGCAATAATAGTAGGATTTGTAGTTACACCTGCTATTGGAAAAATATCACTAATATACTTCCAACTGCTGTATCAATAAAATATTGCACCTCATCATCCTCTCTCTTTTTAGTTGAAATAATAATTTAGCATTTTAATTAGTTCGTTTTATTTCGATATTATTTTAATACATAATTTAAGAAAAGTCAATGCTTTTTCAACTTTTCTAAAATTTTTGATTGAATCATTACTTTTTATGTTATATTTATTACATAAAGAAACAATCATGATATGAAAAAGCAACGACAAGGCTAGTTCAATTTCGAACTGGCTTTTCCCTATTTTTATTTACATATATTTTAGTTTATTTTCCTAAATTATTCTACAGTACTGATACTATATCAAAATCATATATAATATAATTTTTATTCTATTTCAATTTATATTCTCTTCTAATATTTTTAAATAAAAAACAACTTCAAAACCAACAAATCTATTTCTTTTACTTTATAAATTAAATTAACTCACATTTTATATAAATTTTTAGAAAAATTAAATAAAACTATTGACAAATTTTCAAAAATAGGATAAAATCAGAAATATAAAGAAACTAATTGAAACTAAAAATGTTTTTAAAAGAAAAAGAGGAGGTAATCTATGAGGCGTTAGTTACAGATATTGAAAGAGGAGCCACATTTGATGGACCAGGAATCAGAACAGTCGTGTATTTTTAAAGGATGTCCACTTAGATGTCTGTGGTGTTCCAATCCTGAAACACAAAAAGCTGGAAAACGAATTTTGGGATTATGACGGCTCTCTTTATAAAGGAAATAAAACTTCTGTTCTGGCTGTCCTGCTGCAAATACACTAAAACAAGTTGCAAAAAGATATGACGCTGGAAGAAGTGTTTGCAATTGTGATGAAAGATGAAAACTTTTATAGAAATTCTGGCGGAGGGGTTACGTTAAGCGGTGGAGAAATACTTGTAAATTCGGCTTTTGCAATAGAACTTTTTGAAAAGTTAAAAGAAGAATATATCAACACTGCTATTGAAACAACTGGTTTTGGAAGTTACAGGGAACTCGAAACTCTTGCAAAATTAACTGATACAGTATTATTTGACATTAAACATATGGACAGCGAAAAACATAAACAGTATACTTCTGTTACAAATGGAGCTAATTTTTGGAAAATCTTACAAAACTTTCAAATGAGCATAAAAAGATTATACAGATTTCCTTTATAAAAAGGAATAAACGATGATGAGAAGAATATTCACGAAACAGCAAAATTTTGAAAAATTAAATTATGAAGTGAACATACTGCATTATCATACAATGGGATTTGAAAAATATAGAAAATTGAGAATGCCATATCCGATGAAAAACACTTGAAAAACATACACGGAAGAACTCGATAATGCTTTACAAATAATGAAAAAGTTATGGATTAAAAGCAAAACTGAATGGATAAAAATTTCAAATAAATAACAAAATTGGAGGATAAGATAATGAGAGAATTTGTTTTAAAAAGTGAAAGAGTATTAAGAGATCGGCTTTATCAAAAATTTCCTGGAGTCAGTGTTGAAAGAGTAGACTTCTGAGCCAAAAGCATATAAAACAGAAGGGAAAATCAAAATATATTGTTCGTGCTCATGCAGTCAAGGAAATTCTGGAAAAATACGACAATTTACATAAAAGATGGAGAACTATTGGAAATCAGTCTGTTGACGAAAGAACAGCTCCGCTTTTTCCTGAATATGCGTGAGACTGGATTGTAGATGAAATTAAGGCAAAAGAAACTTTGATCATAGGGATGGAGATAAATTCAGAATTCCTGAAGAAGAAATTCCTGAATTATTTGAAATTCTGGAATGGTGGCTGGAAAAACATTAAAAGATAGAGCGCACGCTCAAATGCCTCAGGAAAATAAAAAAGAAGCTGAATTGCAAAGAAAATTATTCACGGTGAAGGAAATAGACTTCTGGTGACGGGACATATTGTACCCTGATTTTAAAAAGGTTTTGACAAAAGGACTAAAGGCGTGATTGAAGTAGTGTAAGGCTCGGATGAAAAAGTAGAACATTACAGTTTATGGGTACAATAAAATTGACTTCTTAAAAGGCTCTAGAAATTGTGGTCACAGGCAACTATCGACTTTGCTCATAGATTTGCAAATTTGGCGAAAGGAACTTTGCTGAAAAGGAGAGCTGATCCACGAAAGAAAAGAAGAATTTATGATTCAGAAAATTGTCTAACAAACGTACCTGAAAATCCTGCTCAGACATTCTGGAAGGAGGCAGGGCAATTTGGTTTTATTCATTTAGTAATTCAGATTGAAGTAATGGACATTCAGCTTCTCTCGGAAGAGTGGATCAATGTTGTATCCACTTTACAGATGTACTGGAAGCGATTTAGACAGGAGAATTTGCAAAAAGAAATGCTGCAATGTCTATGGGTAAAACTTTACTCTGTAATAAAAGTCCGTTCAACTTCGCATTCTGGTTATGAGATTGCAGTTATCCAACTTATCAAAATGTTACAATAGGAGGATCGACTCCAAGCGGAAAAAGATTCTGCAAATGAATTAAGCTATCTAATACTGGAAAAGTGTTGGAGAAAATAAAGCTACACAGCCAAACCTGTCGCAAGATTTCACATAAATTCTCCAGAAAAAATTTATTAGAAAAATGTGCCAGTAGCAGCAACAGGTTATGGAATGCCTGCAATGCATCAGATGAAATAATAGTTCCTGCATTGTTAAACAAAAGGCGTAAAATTGAAGATAGCTACAATTATTCAATGGTTGGATGTGTAGAAGTGGCTGTCTCCTGGAAAATGGGGATACAGATGTACAGGAATGACTTTCTTAAACTTTGTAAAAAGCAACTGAACTTGATTAAATGACGGTTACGACGCTAGAACTGGACTTCAATTACTAAAAGCTGGAAAACTGACTGACTATGAAACTTATGAGGATTTATGGGAAGCATGGAAAATATACGAAAACACTATACAAAACTGTCTGTTGCGCTTGATGCATTGTCTGATACGCATTTAGAAGATTTTCCTGATATCTTATTATCAAGCCTTGTTGATGAGCTGTATTGAAGAGGACTTTCAGCAAAGAGGGTGGAAAGCGTTTATGACATTGATTTCAGGACTTCGAGTTGGAATTGCAAATGCCGCAAATTCACTTTTATGCATTAAAAACTACTGTTTTTGATAGTCAAATCTTAACAAAGAAGAAGTTTACAATGCACTACAAAGCAAATTATGAAGGTGAAAATGGGAAAGAATCAGAAAAATATTGTTGGAAGTACCTAAATAAATGATATTGATGAAGTGGATGAATTGCTACAAACATCTACTGGACATACATTGATGAAATTAAAAATACCATAATACAAGATATGAGAGGACCAATTAATGGTGGTTACGGAGTTTCAACATCTGGAATTTCTTCAAATGTGCTAATGGGAACAGTGAGCGGTGAGACTCAGACGGAAGATACGCTTATACTCCTGCAGCAGAGGAGGTTCTCCAACTCAGGAACTGACACAAATGGTCCTACAGCAGTATTAAATTCTGTAAATAAATTGCCAACTCTGATGATTACAGGTGGACAGTTATTAAACTCAAAAATATTCGCAGAATTGGTAAATACTCCAGAACAGTTTGAAAAATTTGTAAATGTAATAAAATCATTTATAAGTTCAAAAGGATGGCATATTCAATTTAACATTATTTCAGGAAAAACATTGAAACAAGCACAAGTTGAACCTGAAAAACATAGAGATATAATAGTAAGAGTTGCTGGATACTGCGCTCAATTTGTTACACTGGACAGAACTACACAAAATGATATTATTTCGAGAACTGAACAAAGAATATAAATATTTATCTTTTAGATAATTTTTATAGATACAGTTTTCTCTTTATGCATGTAGCTAGCAATTTTAGGCTTCTTGTATTTTTATTTTTATAAGGAAATTAAATTCATATTTTTAGGCATTTACTGATATATTTGATAATTTCTTTAAAAGAGGCATCAGCCTCTCAGTCATGCATTCAATTCCTATCATACTCTTCCAGTATCTCTTCCGATACACTCTTATCTGTTATAATTGCCGTAACATCTGCCATATCACATACTTTATAAGGCATTATTACATTAAATTTATTTGGTACTAATTAACGTCACAACTCTGCTTGAAGACTTTATAAACTGACGTTTTACACTAACTTCCTTTTCATAAGGGCTTGTTATTCCATAAGAGGATGAATTGCATAGTCTCCCATAAAAACAAATATCTGGATAATATTCCTTTATCTGCTCCACCGCCGAATCTCCCACATTGGTCATAATCTTTTGAAACAGATTGCCTCCAACCATTATTATTTCTATATTTTTATGATTAGAAAGTTCACTTGCTATAGCAAGACTCATTTGTAATTACCGTTAGTGACAAATTAACAGGAATCGCCCTTGCAAGCTGCAAATTTGTAGTACTCCGTCTATTGCCACTAATTGACCATCTTTTGAAGTTTTACTCCTTCAATGCCAGTTCGTATTTTTAATTCAGGCTCAAAATTTTTCCCTTTTCTGTATAGTTCAAAGCGTATCTGTTTAAAGGCAGTGCTCCTCCAAAAACTCTTTTTAACAGTCCCTTTGAATCCATTTCAGCGAGATCTCTTCTTATCGTATCTTCAGAAACCGACAAATCAATCGCAAGTTCTCCAACTACAACTTTTACCTTTTGTTATTAAGTTTCATTAAAATTATATCTTGTCTTTCATTTTTCAGCATTTTTATCATATCCAATCTTTATGTTATTTTTATTCTATCGAATATTAGAAATTTTTCAAGAAAAACTTTTTATAAATTTTAATTAATATCCACTAAAATTATTACGGATTACAATTCAATATCGTATATAAAAACCTCTATATTATTATAGAGGTTTAATTGTACTGACTATTTTTAGTTATAAATATAACTGTTTCTTCTCCAGCTTCTACATTTCAGTTTTTTCAACTTTCTTTTATACCATATTTTTGCCTTGTCTACATTTAAGAAAGTTACAGGTGAAAACTAACGAAATTCCTGCTTTTGTTATCGCATTTCATCTAATGTACCAATTTTTCGCCTTTTTGAACTGTATCTCTATTTTTCTTGAATAATTTTATGCCTTCACCATAATCCAGATATTCCAAGTCCAACGTGCATCAGAATATTATGTCCAAACTTATCCTATAATAAAGGCATGCTCTGTTGTATAAACATTTACTACTGTTCCATCAGTTGGAGCGATTATTTCATCGCTTCAATTTCTATTGCAAAACCATCTCCAGAACCTTTTGTATTAAATATTTTATCACTAATGTTTTCAATATCGTAAATTTTACCTTTTATACGAGCAATTATCTGATTTATTGCTTTCTAGAGATTCATAATTTTTCATTTACACTATCTTCACTCAAGTTCAAATACATTCAAATCTATATTTCTTGCTGGTTTTTCTCTCTGCAAATGAGAGCTTCCATACCGTGTTCTTTTATTTTTCGATATATTCTGTCAAGTTACTTTTAATAACTGACACAGTAGGTCCATAAACAACCTGAATTCCACCTCTTTTGATAACTCCATTGCTCCCTGTACGCTTTAATGCCGCTTCATTTACTAAATCCATATTATTTTACACGCATTCTCAGTCTGAGTTGCACAGCACGTAACATCACCAAAATTATCAAGTCCTCCAAGTCCATCTATAATTGCTTGAAAACTGTATCTTCCGCTACTCGCCCCCTGTTTTCGGCTGTCTCTCATAGTATTGTAATCATCTTTTGTGTATAATTTTGTATCTTCATCATCGTCTTCTCTTCCTGGAGTTTTAAATTCCATTTTGTATAACAAATTTAAAGAAGAAATAATAGAGTACAAAATATATTACAAATATTGGCAATAATCTAAGCCAATGTGTTTTTGAATTTCCTGGTAATATTCGTATAATGTGAAATCTATCAGTCCACAAAGAAAAAGTAGTTCCTATCGCTATACAAGTATTCTCATAAGTGCAAATGAAAATTCCTGCAAAAATACAGTGAACAACAAATACGAAAGGCGCTACGAATAGAATGTAAATTCAATAGGCTCTGTAATCCCTGTAAGAAAAACTTGTACAGCGCTGAAAGTAACAATCCTCCAACTATTTTCTTTTATTTGGTTTTGGCACAATGGTACATTGGCAGAGCTGTCCTGGAAGTCCACCCATCATAAAATGAATATTTTCCTGTCATAAATTTAGCTGTGTCTATACCCAAAACGTGAGTATTTAGCGATACTAATTCTGCAAGAATATGTTTCTGTGCTCCTGAAACCATTGTTCCGTCATCATTGACTTCCACCCAGTCCTGTTTGCCAGAATGGAACATGCAGATGTGATGACAGTCCAAAAGGTATCAATATTCTTTCCATAAATCCAAAAATAAATATCTCCAATGTCCCCGAACCTCGCTAGTAACTTCTTCCAACTGAGAATATTCCTGTTGAATAGAGCCAAATCGCAAAGGAAATAACTCCTACAACAATATAAGCAAACGCACATATAATTGAACAAATCTAACTCCTGAAAAATGATATTGCTGCAGGAAGTTTTGTCTTATAAAATCTATTATGCAAAATGCAACCCAAGTCCTATAGAATTCCTCCAAACACTCCCTATCTCAAGCGTTTGTATCCCAAGCACTGAACTCATACGCACCATCCAGTACTCCGAAACAGTCCTATCAGGTAAAAATTTCTTTTCACTACTACCAATAACGTTTTAATAGTTGTATGCATTATACAACGAAAGTCGAAGAGAGCACTGCAACCCTTTTTCTTTTTCGCCATTCCCAACGCTACTGCCATCGCAAATATCAAAGGCAATTAGCAACACTGCAAGTCCAACGTTATTCATTACAGTAAGCAACATAAATTATAGGTGTCCTCTGTGCAAGCAATCCATTCAAATGATAAAATACTATTGTCTTAGGATTTGTAAAACGAGGTCCTCTAACCCACAATAACCAGCAACTGGTAAAATCCGAAACTGGCAGGAAGAACGCTCTCCTATTGTCTGCAACGTAAGAAAAATCTGATTTTTCTTTCTTGTTCTTGTTCATCATCCCAAATAAATTATAATATTAAATCAAACTGTTTTAAACCCAACTGTTAAAATTAGACAACTCCTGTATTTTGAGTTACACAACCAAAATTATTCCACTTATTTTTAAAGTAGTTTTAAATTATTTCCAAATTGATCTTTTATTTTTAACTAAGCATTATTTTTAGTCTCACTAGTTTCAAATAATCTTTTTAATATTATAACTTTAATTTTTACAAAGTCAAGTATATTTTTGCATTTTTGCAAATTTTTAGTAAAATTTGTATAATAAATTAGATATTTATCTTTTTATGCACTTTTTGCAATTTTAAACCATAAAATGTAGTAAAATTTTTATTATCGAATAAATAATTATAATTTTATATCAAAAACATAACCTTTTAAACTTTCCAATTTTTCATTGTCTAGTATTTTTAAGTTATGTTTTAGTTATTTATTTTAATATTTTGAATTTAAAATGCCCAATTTTTCTAAATACAGGAACTCTTGTTCCATCTTCCCAAAATTCCATCAATATCCATTTGCTCAAATGCCAATCATATGTCAACGTGGAAATAGACTGGTTAATATGAGCTTTTTCCAATTCTTCTTCAGTCGTTTTTGTACCATTTTTAGTTAGTTGGGCATGGCTGCACCTATGCCAAATGGTTTGAGGCGTCATCAACAATGTCTGGTAATAAAAGAAGTCCAGAGTTAGAAATAGAGAATCATTTGGCACAAGGCAACTTCTCCAATTCTTTCTGAACCTTCTATCAGTATCAAGCAGCTGCTTCAAAATCTCATATCTCTTGTTCTGCTTCAAAATCAACAACTTTTCCATCCTCAAAAGTCAATTTTGAATGTTATCAATAATATTTCCTGATAAGAAAGCGGTTTTTATTTGAAACATATCCATCACACGGTCTCTGTCTCCAGCCGTAAACACTTCTCTCGTCGGCATATTTGGCAAGAAATCTGCTCCTTTTGCATTTTTACTTCGCCGCCACCCAAATGCGATTTTTAGGAAGTCCCATGCCAAGTCAGCACCTTTTGAAGCATAGTGGAAGAGCTACAAAGTTTTTATTGTTTAGAAATTCAGCTTTCAGTCAAGTTTTGTCTATGTTCTTCCCAAGCTTTAACTGGATCAGCCTTATCAACTTCACAGTCTTTATGGTAGTATCAAGCAGTTTTTCCTGTGCAATGCGTCAGTATTTGTCATCCAGATACAGTTTGCTGCCAGTCTGCTGGAAGGATAGTCGTGATTGTCCAAGAATTTACATCTGTCATAACGCATGCTCTGCTAACGTCTATAGGCTTCTCCAGCATTTTTGTCAATGTTCCCAGCTTTTCAGCGTCAATTCCTGCAAATAAGTTTGAGAACTGCTTGAAATGTGTATAAATACGACATTACATCAAGATAGTCATTTTTTCATCAATTGCCCATTGCAGGGATGTGAATAGACTTCTTTTTGACCGATATTCAGCGGTGAAGTCTAGATAATATCATCAGATCAATTTTACATGAACATCACTTGCCCGCCACTTGATAAGCTAATTCAGTAACTTTGTAAACCAATGGCAAAGCATCAATGTACAGTTTATCCAGACTTTCTGTCCTTTCTGTACATTTGCTCCAATTCTTATAATTACTTCGCATATTTATTTAATTTTTCTTCAAAGTTGTCTCATTTTATCCTTTCAAATATTATTCATATTTAGGAGCATCATCCAAATTCCAGAAATTAAACCATCTGAGAATCTTATTTCCATAATTTTGGTAGGACTGGAATAGCTTTTTAAGTTTTGGTGTTGTAGCTGAGACTTATTCAGCTGAAAATCTGTTTTTGAACTCCCATGCTAATAGCACCGTATCCACTTATGGAGCAGCTTTTCATTTCTCCACGACCACCATTTTTATCAGTCCATTTCACATTTCCGCTTTGAAAGATAAACCGAATGAAACTTTAGTATAAAATCCATTGTCCAAGCTCTGATCCTGTGTCATATAAAGTGGAACGGAAACTAAATTTCCTGAACCGCTATTTATACCATTTCCTTTTGACTTTTATAGTATTGTATACTATCCCCTGCTCCAATTCCTGCTCAGAATCATCAACAAATGGCCGTCTTTCAAATAAAATTTTAACTCCACTCCTATTACATACTTGATTAATATCATCTGTCCTCATAACCCCCATAACTAGGACTTATAAAAATTTCTACTCTTTCATCTGCTATTGCGAGTGTGTCAATAATATAAACATTAAAAATAATTTTTCATAAATGTCTCTTACTGCATAAATACTGTTATTATTTAATTTCTGAAAATTCCTGCTTTTAGAGTTTTATTTAATTCTTTTTAAGATTTTTATTATTCATATTTAAGAGCATATCCCAAAATCTAATGATATTGCAGCACACTTAATATAATGTTATCTCTATAATGTTTAGTAGGCTGGAGCATGTTCTTTTTGCTTTTGTTGATGTGCTGGCACTTACTCCAATTGAAAATCTGTCTTTTCTGACTCCGATACCAAAAGCAGCATATCCAGTTAATGGTCTAGCCTTTATTTTTCCAGAACCTCCATTATTGTCAGTCCATTTTACACTTCCGTTTCTAACTGCAAAACCAGCTGAAAGTTTTGTGTATATTCCGTTATCTGTTCCTGTTCCGAATATTAAATAAAGTGGAACTGAAACCAAATTCCCTGAATCGCTCTTCGCCATTTCCTTTAACTTTTAAAGAATTGTATGCAACTCCTATTCCTGCTCCTACTACAGTATTACTTCCATCACCAAACGAAGATATTGCTTCTGTCGAAATTTTTGACCCCACTTCCAAGTGCGTATTTTCCAACTTTGGAACCATTTTTTCTTTCTTTTTGATTAACATAAGTTGGACTTACAATAATTTCAGTTCTTTTCTCCATATGCTGTGCAGACTGAAGTTAATAAAGTATAAACATTAAAAATAATTTTTCATAAATTCTCCTGTGTAACGTTTCTATCATAGTTTTATTAATCTTAAACCATTTGATCTGCCAGTTCCAAGAATCTCTGCACATATCTTCGATAGTGTATTTTGCTTCCAATTTAATAATGGCTTTGTGAGGCATCAAAGCTGATAGACACAGTAATATCTCCCTGCTCTACGTCCATCAATTACATATAGGATAGTTTTCCACCGGCTCAAAGTTTTAAAAATTTCCATGACACTGTAACCTTTTCGCTTTTTCTAAATTTATTGCTCAACCAATATTTCACTGAATAAATAGTTTATAGGCTGCTGAATGTCCCTGCCGCAAATCATTTACGTGGACAAAATCTCTTATACAAGTTCACGTCAGGTGTGTCAGTAATCGTTTCCAAAAATATGCAGTTTTTCCAGCTCTATCTAGCGACTTGAGTTATGTAAGGGCAAGGTTGTTTGAATGCCATTTGATCTTTCTCCGATTTTTCCACTTTCGTGAGCCCCAAGTGATTGAAGTATCTATAGCGATAATGTTCCAAGTATCATCAGAAGCTGCTAAGTCTGACTAAAATATTTTCAATCATCAATTTTGTACGTCCATAGATTTGTTGCACCCATTGGATCGCTTTTCGACTAAAGCGCACTCAGGACACCGTAAACAGTGGCAGAAGAACTCAAACACAATATTTTTACATCACCCATTCTCATCACTTCAAGTAGTTATCATTCAAATAACTATTTTCTAGTACATAAGTGGTTTTCACAGATTCTCCAACCGCTCAAACCCAGCAAAATTAATTACAGTCAATTTTGTGTATCGTAGATTTTCTCAAACCTCTTTATTTTTCACATCGTTCATAAAAGGTACTTCTTTCCAGAGCTCTTCCAAAATTGAAAATAACCTTTTTGCTCAGAATTACGAAACTCGTCCACTCATAATCGGATTAAACTTTTCTTTATCAAGTCTAAAACTGTGTGAGAACCGATATATCCTGCTCTCCTGGCACTAAAATTGTTTTCATCAAAACATCCCTTTCTAAAAATTTCTATTTTCATCTAAGCAAATTTTAAAATTATCAAATTAATTATGTAAATTAATTTTTCCATAATCTCATCAAAAGCTGAAACCATTTAATGTTTCCTGCAATTTTCACCTTCTTTAAAAAGTATTAGTGTAGGCAATCCTCTTATCTACAATTTCCTGACCCAAATTCTGGATAATCTGTCAACATCAATTCTAAAATTCTTACAGTTAGAATTTTTACTCATCACCAAGAACCTTTTCAAGCACTGACAAGGATCCGCACCAGATAGCATAAAATCAACAAGTGAAGTCCCGTCTGAGAAACTGTTTCATTTTCAAAAATCTTCCAGAATAATTGATGACACTCACCAGATAACTTCACTCTATTTTTATTTATATTTTCAATATTATATCAATTTTAGCTAATTTTCTGCAATTTTTATTTTTATACTAGAAGTTTAAAAATGATTATTAATCAAGAAGAGCTGAAATAAAAATTGATTTATTGCTGAAAAAGTATAATTGTAATGAAAATTTAAAAGATAGATTTTATAGTAAAAAGGATAAACTTATATAAATATTTTGGATATCAAAATAAAATATTTAATTGTAAAAAGTTGTAAAAATTATATAATTAAATGAAAATAACAGATGTTATAAAATTTATTTTATGTTGGGATTTTATATAGCAATTTTGAGTATATAATAGGAGGTTTTATGTTTGAAAAATTTCGGCTGAAAAATTGATCATAGCAGTTTTGGTCAGTATCAGATTTTTGGGACAAATTACAAAAGATTATTTTTTCGCTTTTTCTAAAATAAAATTTTGAATATAGAAAATATCGCTTTTATTGTATGAAAAGAATAAAATATTGTAGTAAGTAAAAGTGATCGAGTTTTAAATTGCTGGATAAAACATATTTCAATTCAGGTATAGATTTATCATTTTTGAGAAAATGTGGATATAAAAATTAGTTGAAAATTTTGAGCGTCTTTTGTGCCAATGGACAAAAATTTTGAATGAAAATGACATAAGAGTTATATGATTATAAAATTAATAGTTTTTACGTAAAATTACGTTGTATATTCTTCTGAATTATACAATCATCAAGCAAAATATAAAGATCAGTAGAGCTCACATTACATATTTTATGAATAATTAAAGATACTTATCTATAAAAATTATAAAAATGGAGGAAATCAGTAAGTGAAATAACAGAAAGTTAAAGAGGAAAATTTAGAAAACTCGAATAAAACAAAAATCAAATTAAAAAGGAATAAAAATAGGAAAATATTTATTGAAAAACCAACAGTTCAAGGTGGAATGGGTGTTGGAATCAGCTGGAGACCAGCTTGCTGGAAAATGTCAAAAAATGGATCTTGGAACAATAAGCTATCTGTACTGATACTACCAAAATATGAGATTTGTGAAAAGCTGCAAATGGACGTCCTCTTGGGACAGAAAAGGCATATAATCGTGAAGCTCTGAAAGATTTAAAAATGCAAGAAAATTGTGAGAGATAAACCGCTTGCATGTACATATCTTCATGCGATAAACGATTATGAGAGAGTAGTACAGGATGCTCTTGAGGCTGGGGCGAATATCATTGTTACAGGAGCAGGACTTCCGTTGAACTTCCAGGTCTGTAAAGATTATCCAGATGTGGAAAATCGTGCCGATAGTTTCATCCATGAGAGCTGGAAAATAATTTGCAAAAATGGAAGCTGCTGGAGAATGCTGGAGCAGTGAATTGTGAAGGACCAAAAGTGGTGGACACCAAGGCAAAATATGAAGAATTATTTGCTCCTGAACATCAACTGGAAGCAATATACCGCCATAATCAAGGAGGAACGTGATAAATGGGGAGATTTTTCCTATTATTGCGCAGGTGGAATATGGGACAATAACGATATAAAAATATATGGCGCTGGAGCCGATGCTGTCTCAAATGGGAACAAGATTTATTGGTACTCAAGAATATGATGAGCGATGTTTCACAGCTCTACTTTGATGCAAAAGAAGAAGATATAGTACCAAGTTCTGCCAGTTGGCTATCCAGACGTGCTGTAAAAACGAATTTAGTTCAAACATTGGAGCCTAATACTAAAATCAAATGTATAAGCAACTGTGTATTCCATGTGAACGTGGAAAAGGTGCAAATAGAGTGGGACACTGTATTGCAGACAGTCTGAGATCAGTTTATCTTGGTAGGCTTCTAGAGTGGATTATTCTTCCAAAGTGCAATGGATGGAGATTAAAAGAAATTGTAGGTAAAAGATCCGATAGATGAACTTATGACAGACACTAATTAAATATAAAAATAAAATTATAATTAATAATTAAAGGCGAGGGATAAGCCTTGTTTTATGATAATTAGTGATTTTAGTTTTACAGCAAAAATCAAAAAGAATAATATTGTTATGAAAAATTGTTACTGAAGAATTAAAATAGTAAAAGTCGTTAAGAAAATTTTAAACTGAAAAATGGAGGATGGCAAGAAGTATACGAAGAGTTATAGACATTCTTTTAAACAAAGGAAATTGATGATGAAGTGGAAACAGTTAAAACTGAAAAACGTAAACCGATGAAACCAATGACAAAAAGATACAGAATTAAGAGAAATTAACGATTCAAATCTTTTATATGTTCCACTTTTGCAACATATCGGAAGTACAGCGATTGAAACGGTGGAACTAGAGATTATGCAATATGATAGAAATTTTTGGAAATATCTCAGCTAATATTCATTCTGCCAGTTTCTGTGATGTTGTTGATGTTGTTGAACATCGTATTCCAAAATGGCACTAAAGTAAAACGGTTATTATGTAAATGATTTTCAAAATAGTGAAATGAAGCTTAGAAAAAGTTGAAGATTTGAGAACAATCAAAAAGGAAGATATTATTAAAATAATAAGATAGCTGGGATAGTGGGGCTTGGAGGAGCTAGTCCAACTCATATAAAATATGACACAAAATTTAAAAAGTCGAAACGTTTATAATAAATGAGCTGAATGAACCATATTTGACTTCAGATTACTCACTCATGATAAAATTTTTATAGGAAATGAATGAATAAAAGTTATAGAAAATGATAAATCCAAAGGAAATTGTAATTGGAATTGAAAATGAAAATAGTAATTTAGTTCAAAAATTGAAGAATTGGCAAAAGAAAGAAAAGTTAATTTAAAAATAAAATTGCTTCCAACAATTTATCCGCAAGGAGCGAATTACAGCTTATAAATACTGTAATAGGGAAAAAGTTAAAAAGGAGCTTCCATTGAATCAGGGTAATTGTAAGCAACGTTGGAAACAAAGTATATGACATGATGCATTTTTGAAGGGAAGCCGCTTGTTGAAAGAATTATTACACTTTCTGGAGAAGAAGCAAAAATATCGGAAATTATAAAGTAAAATTGGGACACTGCTTTATCACATTGTGAATGAATTAGAATTGATAAAGAAAAGTGATTTTTTGTGGGCCTATGATGGAATTGAAGTTTTTGATTCTAGAATACCGCAATAAAAGGAACTTCCTGGAATACTATTTTTAAGTAAAGAAGAAATTGAGAGAGAAAGCTATGTTCGTGTGGATATTGTGTTGAAGCCTCGTCCAATGAACCTTATGCCTTTTGAGTTTGCAGATTATTATGAAAAAGGTAACATGAAAAATGATAAAAGCTAATATTCAAAAATTGCGTGAATGTGGAGATGAATTTGTCTGTCCATCAAGAGTACCTTTTTAATTGAAAGCATAAAAATGGGAAAGCACTTTATCGGAAAATGGAGGAAAATAAATAATGGCAAGTGAAACACTTATGGGAGAAATATTGGATGTGGATGAAGGAGAAATTTTAAAGGAGAACTTTTAGACAGGTGAAACTAAAATATTAAATTAAAAAATTAGAAAAGGATTAGACGGGACAGTAAAAATATTAGATATAAAAAGAAGCAGAGAAACGTTCTCAAAAGAATAAAAGAAGAAAATAATAAAAATTTCTCAGTAGAAAAATCTCAAAAATATCCTTACCCTATACATTCGCACTCGAAGTTGATGTAGAAATATTATGAAAGATGTAATTATAGCACTTTTTCCAGCCATCATTGCAGCTTGGCTAGTTTATGGAATAAGAGCACTTTTTAGTAACTCGTCGTATCAGTTTTATCGAGCTGTATGGACGGAAAAATATTTTTCGAGGTATTTTTAAAACGATTCAGAGTCTACACAAAATTTGTCACTATATATAACTGGAATCTTGCTAGCTTTAACTTTAGCACCATTTACTTCATTACCAGTTGTCGCTTTTGGAGCCAGTATGCATAGCAATTTTGGGAAACTCATGTGACGGTAGAATTGGGAAAAAATATTTTGAAATCCAGCAGTGGTAGGACGAATTTATGACAGTCTTTTCCAGTAGCGATGTCTTCAGGAGCAATATGGTTTAATAAAGACCTTAAAAATGTCAAAGCATAAGATTTTTGAAAATTTTTCTAAAACTCCATTTGCAAATTATTTAGATAGCCTGCTTTTAAGTCCTTCAGGTTCTTTAGGCTCATATTCTGCTTTTGCTTTAATTCTTGGAGGGTTATATTTGCTATTAAAAATAGAATTTCGTGGCATATTCCAGTAAGCCTTTTTGCCACAGCCTTTTGCTACGATGTTCCTAAAGACTGGAATTTCTGTTTCAATAGGAGGAGATATTAATCGGAATATTTATGGCAACTGATATGCCAACAAGCCCACGTCTCCAGCAGGGAAAAGTTTATTACGGAGTAATGCTCAGAGCTGTGATTGTTTTATTGACAATACTTGGAATAAAAATGAAACATTATCTTATGTACTGTTAATATTAAATCCTTTTGCAAAAATAATAAACAAAGTTTTTCGTCCAGTTGTATTTGAGTTATGATTTAAAAGAAGTCATTGGAGAACAGCTAGGAAAAAGCGTCGTTACTTACATTGGGAATATTTGTTGTTGCAGCAAGTTTTACTACATTACATAAAATGGGAGCTATTCCATATTTGGTGATTTATATATTTTAGTGCTGACTGTAAATTTAATCAGAAATATATATAGGAAATTAATCAGATTGTACTTGAATTTTTAAATCAGACTGATAAAAATAATTATAATTTTTAAGTTTGATTTTTAAATTATTTTTGTCATAATTTTATAAAATAATATTTGATTATGCAAGGAAGACAGTTATTTTATTTCTTGCATTTTTCGTTTAATTATATATAACTGTCTGCTATATTCTGTAGCCGAACATTATCAGCACCATCTAAATAAAGACTTGATAATATGTTTACAAAGCTCAATATCTTTTCATAACTGCCAGATTTTTACTATAATATAAGGAATATCGTATTCTTTATATAATTGCTTTAACAAATTTTGAAATCTTTCACGTCTGTCATTATCACCAATTGAACGCAGCCCATCATTTACCCAAGCCACATTGTTTTCCAATAAAATTGTTAAATCAAATCTGTAATTCTGAACAAATTCACGTACAATTGGATTATCCCGTTTTTCATAAGTTAGGCAAAAAGCCAGAGTGGCGATATAATCTGTATCAATTAATGCAAATTTGTTAGCATTTCTAGCGGCGTAAAGCACGTTTGACTGATGACCAAAGACGATTTTTTCGTAATCTGAATACTGTAAAGCTTCTTCGTCTCCACCTAACTTTTCAAAAACATACTCACGTCCATATTCCCATGCTGAAGTAGTGTTAAAAACATTTGCAAGTTTGTCAATCATTACACTTTTTCCGCTGCTTTCTCCACCACAGATTGTAATAATTGGAATTAAATGCTCTCTTACTTCACGTGGTAAAAAATCCCAGTATTTACTCGGATTTTCGCGAATCTTCTTGGAATTTACGTTATATTCAATATAGTTTTTGTCAATTGATTTTGTTTCTGATCCAAAATGCTTTAAATTGTATTCTTCATCTCCATTACGGTTACTTATAAATATAACATCATTTTTCCAGTCAATTTCATTTTTATTTTTCAGCTTTTTCTTTTTTCAATTTCATTTTTAAAGTTCTTGCCCATTCTTCCCAGTTGTCGCCTTTTGAGAGAAGTTATTTTCATCTAGTAAGAAAAGATGAGATATTAGGGCTGATTTTAAATGTCTGCTTTTACAAAACCGCAGCCTGTCCTTGGTGTTATTTCCTAACAAAACGTGAATTTGATGTAAGCAGGTCATCAGCATCATCAGAATATGAAATAACCAATATAACCTGTCCACAATTCCGCTTGCTCGTTGAATTAAATTTACGTGTCCAATATGAAGCGTGGAAAAATTTTTCCGATAACTATTCCTATTTTTCATCAACTTAGCTTCCTTTTCTTAAAAGATATGATAATTTTGATAGACTAATAAAAATCAGTCAAATTTATAATTTTAAAAACTTCCATATTTTTAAAATACAGAAGTCTTTAGTTTTTATTATTTGTTTCTTTAGGTTGTTCTTCCATTTATTTATGTTGTTCTTCTTTAATATCTTTTACTAATTTTTGCAAGGATTCCATTAAGGAATTCTTTTGTATCGTTGTAAGAATATTTTTAGCGATTTCCAGAACTTCATTAATTGCTATCTCATATCCTATATTCTTTATAGTGATTTCACAAAAGATATTTTTAACAAAACTTTTTCTATTGTCCCCAAACGTTCATAAGTCCAACCATCTAATATATTTTTTTATTTTTCAATTAGAATATTTTCATTTTCAATTATTTTCAGTAACATAGCTTCGTAAAAATCAATCTCGTCATTTTTCTTTTAAATTTTTCTTCATTAATTACATCATTTATTCTTTTTCGATGTTATTATCAACTAGTTCATGTTCAAAAAGAAGTTTAAATATTTTCTTCTCTAATTTCTCTTCGTGTCATTAATTTTCCTTTCCAGTTGGGGAAGTTTCAATTTGTGTATTATTTTGTGTTTTTAAAATTTTGTTTTTATTGCTTGCATTTTGTTCTTCTTCTTTTTGAATAGCTGGAGAATCAATGATCAATAATTGTTTCATTTAAAACTTTTTTAATTTTTACCTTACTCACCGTAATTCCAGTCGCTTTAAAAATATAATCAGATAATTTACTTTTGAATTTCTGATAGTTTTTCGTTCAAGTTATCAACGTTGTAGGTATCCACAGTAGCTTCTATAACAACCGCTTTTTCCTTTTTGGAAATGATTTAATTTTTGAATTTTTATGATTTCCTGATTACTTAAAAATCTTTTGATGTTTCATTTATAGTTTTAATAGAAACTTGACTTTTCCACTTTTATTTTTCACTTTTCTACTTTGAGAATATTTTGTAAGTTTGTCACTATAAGAAAGTAAAAATATGACTAGATAAATTATTGATAATATTCCAACTAAAAATTCTAAAGTTTAAACTGCTTAAATCAATAAAAATATCAAGTTGTCTCCAAATAATCAGTCCCAAACAGCATATCCGATATACTCGAAAAAGCAATACCAACAAATCTGAGTATTACAGATAATCTTGCCAAAAATCCTATTATTGCAATCATCAATATAGCCAAAAATACATCAAATTTTTCAGAAATATTTTTGTAATTCCTTTTTAAAATGTGATGTTTAGATTGCCAGACTCTCCTTTCCTTCCTGAAATATACCCAAACAGCTTTAAAACCGAAATTTTCTAAAATTGTAATAAAAATAGAGTTATCCGATTTTAAAGTTTTTGTTTGAGTGTATTATGATTTTTATTCTTCGATTTCTGCTGTTTCTACTGGAGTTTGAACAACGTCTTTTTATCGTCTTTAACAATTTTTGAATCATATACGTTAACTTCCTGAACTTTTCAATCCTGTCATATCAGTAATTGCTTTACCACGTTTGTTTTGAATTTCTCCTGCTAATGCTGGCAATTTGTATCCCATTTTTAGCTATGATATACAAATCTATTGTACATTCAGTTTCTCCAACTTCCACTTTCAATTCCTTTTTCCACCTGAAGATACATTTTGGAAAAATTTAACAATTTCATTTTTGAAGTTCCACCTACAAGGCTGTTTACTCTTCAATTTCTGATACTACAGATTCTGCAATTGTTGCCACCACTTCTTGTGATATATTTACATTTCCTAATTCGTTCATTTTCATTCCTCCTATATTTTATCAAATAATAAAAATTATTTGTATATAAATATAAAATTAATTAATTTATTTATTTTTTATTTTTCCAAGAGCTTCTTTTGAAATGAGTTTTCAATGAAATTTGTATAGATAATTCCGTCATTGAAATCTTTATTATCAAGAACTTTCAAATGGAATGGTATAGTTGTGTCTATACCTTCTATAATAAATTCCTTTAAAGGCACGTTTCATTCTAACAATAGCTTCTTCCCTATCCTTACCTTTCACAATAAGTTTTGCAATCATTGAATCGTAATAAGGCGGTATTTCATAATTTTGATATGAATGTGAATCGACTCTTACACCGATTCCGCCAGATGGAATATATTTTTCCATAACTCCTGAAGAAGGTAAAACTCGTTTTCAGAATCTTCTGCATTTATTCTGCATTCTATAACGTGTCCGTTAATATTTATATCTTTTTGGGAAACACTTAATTTTTCTCCCGCTGCTACTCTTATTTGTTCTTTTATTAGGTCAACACCAGTAATTTCTTCACTTACAGTGTGTTCCACCTGAATCCTAGTATTCATTTCATAAAATAGAAATTCATATTTTTGTCAACAAGAAATTCCAATGTTCCAACACTGTCGTAACCAATACCTTTTTACAAGTTTTGAAGCAAATTTTTCTCATTTTTCACGTGTTTTTACATCAATTCCAGTTGATGGGGTTCTTCATTAATTTTTGATGACGTCTCTTTGAATTAGTAGTCTTTCTCCCCAAAATGAACAGCGTTTCCAAATTTGTCTCCAATTACTTGAATTTCTACGTGTCTTGGTTCTTCCACGTATTTTTCAATATAAACATCTGATTTCCAAATGCCGCTTTTTGCTTCATTTTTGGGGCTGCAATGTAATTTTCACAAGTTCCTTTTCATCGTGTGCAATTCTCATTCCTTTACCACCACCACCGGCAGTAGCTTTTTATCATAACAGGATAAGTTATCCATTCTGCAACTTTTTATTTCTTCCACATTTGGTACAATTCCGTCTGAGCCTTTTGTTATTGGAACTTTATGTTTAATAGCTGTTTCTCTTGCAGTGGCTTTTGGTCTCCCATCATACTGATTAGTTCAGGTTTTGGACCAATGAATACAATTCCATTTTTCATAGATTTCAGCGAATCTTTGATTTTTCGGCTAAAAATCCATATCCTGGATGAATTGCCTCACTTCCTGTAATTTGTGCCGCTGAAATAATATTAGGTATTTTTAAATATGAATCCGCACTGCTGGCAGTTCCGATACAGATAGCCTCATCAGCAAGTTTCACGTAGTGAATCCTTGTCAGCTTCTGAATAAACCGCTACAGTTGCTATTCCCAGTTCTCTTGCTGCTCTGATTATTCTAACACAATTTCTCCTCTATTTGCTATTAATATTTTTCTTGAACATTACTGTCTTCATCCTCCTAAAAAGATTTTTATTTTTCAATATTATTTAACTTCAATTTTAAATAATTCCTTTGCAAAATCCACAGCTGAACCATCTGCAACTAATACTTCTTTTCAAGACACCATTTACAGTAGCTTTTTACATCGTTGTCAATTCCAATTGTGTTAATTCTGGCAAGAATTTCTCCTTTTCTTACTCAAGTTCCAACTTTTTGGAATTTATTAATCTTATCTTCTCCTACATTGCTTGATTTAATAACTTCTTCTTTAGGCAATGCCTATCAGCGATATGAACTGTTACAGGCGCTGTGGCATTTGTAACTTGTCCAGTTTCAGAATTAGTTAATGTAAGCTTACGTTTCCATATTTTATTTTCATCTCGGTTAAATTTTTCTTTTTTTAAAACCTGCATTAATTCCTGAATATCTTTCTAGTTCCATATGTCCTCCTTATTTTTGTTTTATGAATCAAATATTTAATTTATTTTTGCTAATTAAAACTTTTAATTTCTCCAGATAATTTTATCATATTGTAAATATTTTTCAATTTTTATTTTTAAATTCTACTTTTATTATACTATATTTTATTCTAAAAATTTATTATTTATTCTAAAATTTTTATATTTTAAAACGCTTTTTAATTTATCTATACAAATTAAAAATTTTTCTTCAAAAATTGTTGCAAATAAATAAAAAGGTATAAAATACATTGTATTTGTAATAATTACTAAGTTTTAGAAAGGAAAAATTGAAGAAAAATGGTTATTGGGCTTACTAGGAATTGGAACTGGAAAAAGTACAGTTAGCCAGATTTTGCGGAAAATAAATTTCCTGTTATTGATTTGGACACTATTTCTCATGAGGTTATAAAAATTCCAAAAGTTATAGAAAAATTGTGGAAAAATTTTGGAAAAAGAAGTTCTGGAAAATAGCGGTAATTTTGAAAATGAAAATAATGCAATCCGAATTTCACGTGAAAAATTAGGAAAAATTATTTTTGAAAAATAAAGAAAAAGACTGCTTTTAAATTCAATTATGCATCCAGAAATTTTTGCATACTATGAGAGAACAGATTTTCCAAATACAAAATAATAAAATTATTTTTGTAGAAATACAGCTGCTTTTTGAAGTCCAGTGGGAAAAAGGAATTTGATTATATTTTTGTTAATCAGTGCAAAAAAGTACACAAATTAGGCGAATTTTGGAAGAGATAAACGCAGTGAAAAATGATGCTAAATATTATTAATTCCCAGTTGCCTTTTGGATGAGAAAAAGAAGCGATTTTGTTATTGAAAATGACGAAATATTGAAGAGCTGAAAGAAAAATTGATAAATTTTTAGAATATTTAGAAACTAAATGTTATGTTTAACAAGATTTTTCAGATGTATCTGAATTTCTTCAAAAATTAAACTGAAAAACTAAATAATTCAGAATTTGTAATAAAAATGATCATAACTTTTTGGTTTGGTTTTAACTATGGAGGTGAAAAATGAATATTATTGATATTACTAATAGCTTTAGCAGCGTTAATTGCGTGCTATGTGTTCCATTTAATATTCTTGTAATAGGGGTGGATGCCTATGCAAATCAGCCAACAGAAGGATCTCGAAGTGACGGGCTTATTGTTATAAGGGTTATACCATATTTGGCACAGATAAAGATGGTTTCGATACCACGTGATACATATGCGGAAATTCCTTGTGAAAATTATAAACAGGACAAAATTACACATTCACATCATTTTTGGTGAACACAATGTACAATTGATGCAGTTGAAAACTTGCTTGATACAAAAATTAATTACCATGTACGTTTCAGATTTGAAGATGTGATGAATATAACAAATTTAATAGACGGAGTCGATGTTGTTGCAAATCATACTTTTAATCAGGATTATTTTGATCAGGAAGTATATCATTTTGATAAAGGGAAAAGTTTATAATTTGAGAGGAAGAATGGCACTTGCATATACAAGACATAGAAAAAGTGATACGGCATTCAAGCGTGATGAACGACAAAGACAAGTTATTCAAGGAATTGTCAAAAATAGCTGCACCGTCAGGATGGAAATATATTCCTCAAGTTTATGGCTATACAAAGGAACATATGGAAATAGCAGTAAATCCTATTAAAAGTTTGTCAGTATTGCCAGCGGTTTTGATTCACCATTCGGATATTGAGCAGCATGAGATTACTGGAGATGGAAGAATGATTAACGGAGTTTGGTATTTTATGCCAGACGAAGCTTCATTGGAAAATGAGAGAAGAATTTAAAGATTAGAAATATTTAATAGTGAAAAATTTAAGAAAAGAGGTGAAAAATGAAATAAATAAATCTGAATTTGTAAAATCTGCAGTTGTAGAAAAAGATTATCCAGATTTTAAATAATATTATAGAATTTTCATTTATTGGAAGGTCAAATGTAGGAAAAATCATCATTAATAAATTCTTTAACAAAGAGAAAAAGTTTAGCTAGAACAGAGTAAAACTCCAGGAAGAACAATTAATCAATTATTTTTTTAATAAATGACAAAAATTCATTTTGTTGATTTACCCGGATACGGATTTGCAAAAGTACCTGATGCCGTTAAGAAAAAACTGGGAAAAACTATTGAAAGTTATCTAATTTCAAATCGTGAAAAAGTTGTATTTTTATTGTTGATTTACGTAGAGTTCCGTCAAACGAAGATATGGAAATGTTAAAGTGGCTGGAACATTTTGGGAATTGAATATTATATAATTTTTTACAAAGGCAGATAAATTGTCAAATAATGAAAAATTCAAGCAGTTAAAGGAAATTAGGAAAAATTAGTGTTTAAAAACGAAGATGTGTTTTTATTCTTCATTGAAAAATACAGGAAGAAGAATTATTGAATTTTATAGGAAAAAGAATTATTGAAAAAAATAATAATTTATGTAAAAATGTGTAGTTAATCAAATTAAATTGACTGATTACACATTTTTTTATTATTTTGAATAATAGACTTGGTTGATAATTATATGAATTTAGAATTATACTAAGTAAATATTATCCAGTATAGTCCCTCTTGTTAAAATAAAAAACTATGTTATGGAAACAATCTCTATTATTTTCTATAATTAAGCGCTTCCAAAGATGTTCCTTTTTATATTTTCTTCTCCATCCAAATCTGCTATTGTTCGTGAAACTTTCAGCAGTTTGTCAAACATTCTAACTGATAATTTTAAATTGTCAATCGCCGATTTCATAATTTCTGACTTTCTTCATCGATTTTACAATATTTGTTTAACTGCTTTTTGTTCATATCTCTGTTTAACGTATTTGAATTAAAACGTGTTTTTTGAATTTCACGTGCTTTTATTACTCTTTGCTGAATTTCCTTTGACTTTTCCGAGAGAGATTCGTCAACAATTTCATCTTTTTTCAGCTGGTGCATTTCCACGTACAAATCCATTCTGTCGAGAAACGGACCTGAAAATTTTTTCTGATAACGTTTTATTTCGTGTAAACTGTCGTTGCATAGTGATTATCGGGAAAATATCCGCTTGGAGTAGGATTTGAAAGCTGTTATTGTTATGTTCTTTACTGGATAAGTTACACTAAAGTTTGCTCTTGAAATGACAATTTTTCCATCTTCCAGCGGCTGTCTCAATGTTTCCAGCGTTTTTCCTTCAAATTCTCCAATTTCATCTAGAAAGAATACTCCATTTAATGCCAATGTAATTTCACCAACTCTGTTTGCACCACCTACTAGAGCTACTTGTGTTGCTGAATAATGCGGAGCTCTAAATGGACGTTTTACGAATTATTGAGCTCATTTTTGGCTTAGCATTCCTGAAATACTGTAAATTTTTGTTGTTTCGATTATCTCTTCTTCTGGCATTTCAGGCAGAATTGTATTAAAAACGTTTTGCAAGCATTGATTTTTCCTGAGCCAGGGTCTCCTATTAAAAAATACATTATGTCCGCCAGCTGCTGCTATTTTCCAACGCTCTTTTGCTAAAACTGACCTTTCACATCGGAAAAATCAATAGTTTCTTCAACATTTACATCTTTTTCAATTTTAAAATTATCTATCTTGTCTGCTTTTTCGTAAAATTTTTCTACATCAGTTTTTCCATCAGAAAAATCCAGCAATTCTGTTATTTCATCAACAGAATGATTTCACACCTGAAATCAATTTTGCTCATTATAATTTTTCCATCGGAACAATAACTCCTTCAAAATCCGTTTCCTTTTGCTAAAAATTGTGGCATTTTATTGCTCATTTATAGATTTTTATTTTTCCATTTAGTGAAATTTCTCCTAAAAATTAGATATTTAATATTTCTATATTTGAAAAGTGTCCAATATTGGTGAGTATTCTCAAAAATGCTCAAATCAAAATGACTTCCTTTTTCCGAATATTTGCAGGCGATAAATTCACTAATACACGCCTAACTGGGAAATTCAAATCCCATATTTTTAAAGCAGCTCCTAATCCGCTCCTTACTTTCGGAAATAGCCTGATCCTCCCATTCCAACTATATTAAACACAGGCAGTCCTCTGGATAGGTCAACTTCGACTTCCACAACATAAGTATCAACTCCCATATAACTGCAACTCAAATAAACTTATTGCCATAACCTCACCCTTTTAATTTTTATTAATAATTAATTATAACATTTTTTTATATATTTTGTAAATAAAAAGAGAAAATCTTGTAATAAAGACTTTCTCTCTAAATATATATAGTAGGTGATTTATGACTGTAAAGTTTTTTAATTGTAAAGTATTATTTTAAATATGCATTTAACATCCACAAATCTTTTTCGTATGTGCTGATATATTCGTCAACTCAATGCAGAAGTTCCATAATCATTTCTTCGTCAGTCACAACTTTTATTTCTTTTACTAATTTTAACATTGCTTCAAATTCTTTTTACATCAGCTACTGCTTCTGGAATAGAAATTTCTATTTTTCAGCTTCCTTAATAGTTGTAACTTCAAGTAGTCTTTTAGAGTTCCTAAAGGGTCGTCCTCCTATTGACAAAATTCTTTTCTGCAACATCATCAATTTGTGTATTTATTGCATCATAATATTCTTCTAATTTGCATGAACAGAAAAGAATCCAGCACCAACAATATTCCAGTGGTAATTTTGCACTTTTCTGTAAAGTACATTTAAAGTTAGCTAAGTAAAGATTTAATTTTTCAACTGTTTTTGACATTTTTATCACTCCTTTAAAAATTATAGTTTATTTAAAATTGTATCTATTACAATTTTATTATACCAAATATACTAAAGAAATGTCAACAATTTTTCTTCTTTAAAAGTAAAAATAGTGGAAAAAATATGATTGTTAGGTGTATAATAATGTAAAATATTAATTGATAAAAATTAAATAAAACTGAGAAGGGATGAAGTTGAAATGAATGACAGAACAGGATTAGTGCTGGAAGGCGGAGGGCTTAGAGGAATTTTTAGCAGGGAGTGCTAGATTTTTTTCTGGATATTGAATTTGATAACTGTATAGGAGTGTCTGCTGGAGCTTGTCACGCATGCAGTTATTTGGCAAAAACAGCATAAAAGAGCATTTAATGTGTCAGTGGATTATTTAAATGATAAAAAGATACTGCACTCTTTATAGTTTGATTAAAACAGGGATTTATTTGATGTGAATCTAGTTTACAATGAAATTCCAAATAAACTTAATCCGATTGATAATGAAACATTTAAAAAAAATAAGACAAAATTTCAGGCAGTGATTACAAATTGTGAAACAGGAGAAGCTGAATATCCTGAAGTTAAAGATTTTGACACAGATACAATTTATGTGAGAGCATCAAGTTCATTGCCACTTCTTTTCTAGACTAGTGAAATTAACGGAAATGTGTATCTGGATGGAGGAGTTTCTGATCCAATACCAATTAAAAAGTCTATTGAAAATGGAAATACTAAAAATATTGTAGTTTTGACACGTAATAAAGATTATAGAAAAAACAGAGCCAGTTGGGGAAAATTATTAAAAATAAGATACAAAAAGTTTTCCTAAGTTTGTGGAACTAATGAATACACGTTTTAGTCGATATAATGAAATACTGGATTATATTGATAAACTTGAGGAAAAAGGAGAATTTTTATGTGATACGTCCAGAGTGGAGTTGACTTTGGGAAGAATTGAAAAATCGTAAAACTTTTTGAAGTTTATAAAATTGGATATGAAACAGCAAAAAGAAATTATGAAAAATTGAAAGAATATCTGGAAAAATAAAAATTTATTTAAAAATTAAATTAAAAAAATTTGAATAAAAGGGGAAAAATGTAAAAAATGAAAAAAATCTGGTATGAGCTAGATGCCTTTTGCAAAAACCTATTCATCAATAATCAGCGAGGGCGGACAACGTGCTTTCGGCTTTCTGCATTGTTTACAGAAAATATTGATATAAAAATATTAAAAGAAGTGTCTAATTTTCTTGATATCCATTTTACAATTCAGAACTAAAAAAAGGGATTTTTCTGGATTATTTTGCAGCAAAAAGAAAACACATTTTATGATTAGAAAAGGTAACATACCCTTGTACAGATATAAGAAAAAGATAATCCACTGAGAATAATCTATTTTAATAATAAAATCTCGATAGAAATAGCACATTTTTAACAGATGGAAAAGGAGCATTATTATTTTTTTCAGGATTTTAATTGAAAAATATTTAGAAGAAAAATATTTCTGTGAAAAACAAATTTCCAAAAATAGAAGAAATATTAGAAAAGCTCTGGTGAAACAGAAAAATAAAAATGAATATGTCGATTTATATGAAAAATATTTAAAAAGTAGTAAAGAAACCACAATAAAATCAGCATTTCATTTTACCAATAAAAATATTGGAAAAAGGGGCAGTATCACGTTACGACAGGAGAAATTTTCATAAACGATTTAAAGCGGAAAGTAAAAATATGGAACAACCATTTGGAAAATATTTGTTTGCAGTGTATTTTAAAATTTTGCTGGACAGATACTCATAGGCAAAAATCCAATTGTTATTGGAGTTCCAGTTGATTTACGAAAAATTTTTGAAGAAACGACTTGCAGAAATTTTTTCATAAATATAACTCCTAGTGTGGATGCCAGTCTTGGAGCCTATTCCCTTTCAGAAATTATAACGTATCTGGATAATTATTTTGCATTAAAAAGTACTAAAAAGGAATTTTATAAGTATTTATAAAGCTATGAATCCGATTGGAAATATGATAATAAAGTCAGTTCCATATTTGATAAAAGCGGCTATTTTTCCATTTATTTTTGATTATTATGGTGAACGTGGCTATACAACTGGATTTTTCAAATTTAGGAATTTTTCAAAATTGATAAAAATATGAAAAATTTTTAAAAGGCTTGAGATTTTTACCCGCCACCAAGTAAACGATGTAAAATAAAAAATAGGAGTTATTAGTGATAATCAGAAAATTTACGTAAATTTTGGAAATTTAACTTCTAAAATTATGATATTGAGAGGATTTTTTATTTGCGAAAAAGGGAATAAAATCTAAAAATAATTACAAATTATTCATAAATATAAGGGGAAAATTAAGATGTATTGTATAAAATGTGGAGTAGAACTGGAAGAAGGCACAAAAGATGTCCATTATGTGAAACAGTTGTTTCGAGAATAGATGGACTTGAAGAAAAGGAATATGAAAAGGAATATCCAGTATCAATATAAATTTATATGAAATGAAAAATGAAAAAGTAAAAAGCTGTATTTCTCTCATTTTTACAATTTCAATAATTTCAATACTGAAGTCCTATTTTCAAAATTTAATAATGTATGGAAAAATAGAATGGGGATATTATGCAATTCTCAATTTTTAGTTTTTGATTTAGGATTATTTATATTTTTAGATTCTATCGAATGAGAACAAATTTATTTTTAATTCTGATTGGAGTATCAGGATATTTGTATTTTGCTAGATTTGGGAGATAAAAAATTGACTTGGAGTGTAAATCGTAGGGATTCAATTGTTGTAGCATTTTATTTTTGTTGGAGTTAATCTTTTTCATTTATATGGGATAAATCATAAAAGTGACAGGTTAAAAATGTTGAATTTTTATGTTGGAATTTTTCTTATTAATTTTACGAATTGATTATAAAGTAAAAATGACGTGGTCAATATTTTTCTTCCATCCTCTTTTTATTTTAAGTATAATGTTAAGATATGCCTATAAATCTTATAAAGAAGAATTTAAAAAGAAGGTTACATAGATAAGTTTATTAAAGAAATGATAAAAAACTGCACTCTATCCTGTATTAAAGAACAAGGGTGCAGTATAGTTTTTATTTAACTTTTTATGTTTGTATAAATCATCTAGTAATTCATCATTATTTTTGTATTGCTTTATAAAGTTCAATTAAATTTTTCATTCCTTCAACTTCTGACATTTCACTAGCTCTCTTCGTAATCTCCATATTTTTCCAAATTTTTCTCGGAATTATAATTCCTCACGTCTTGTTCCACTTTTTAAAACATCTATCATGAAATATTCTCAACTGTTCAAGTGTCCTACTTAAAGAAATTTCCATATTCAGTCCTTTCAAATTCTTTCAAAAATAACTTCATCCATTCTACTTCCTGTTTCAATATGCTGTTTGCATAATTGTCAAGCTTCCACCTTTTTAATATTTCTTGTAGCTCCTAAAAATCTTTTTGGATAATAAGAAATTGCATTTGGGTCAATTCCACAGAAATCAATTTTCCGCTTGGAAGGAATTGTGATGTTATACGACCGTACAAGCCTTTGTAAAGGCTATCCATTAAGATTAAAATATCTTTCCACGCTCAACTTCCCTTTTTGCCATTTCAGAACGTTTTCAGTAACTGTGTGTGCATTCTCGGATCTTCATCAAATGTAGCTGAACAGACTTCCGCTTCTTTTACATTTTCCTTAATATCAGTGACTTCTTCAGGTCTCTCGTCAATTAATAATATCCATACATCAATTTCTGGATTATATTTTATAATATCATTTGCAGAGTTGACAGTAGCACAGTTTTTCCAGCTTTTGGCGGTGCAACGATAAGTCCTCTCTGCTTTTTCCAATTGGTGAAATTAAGTCGATAATTCTTGAAGATATCTCACCATTTCCCAAAGTTTAATTTTTCTTTTCATCTGGATAAGAAGGAATCAAATCGTCAAAAATATGGACGTTTAACGATTTTTCTGGCAAATCTCCATTTACTAATAGCACTTTTAGAACTCCATAGTTTTTCTGTTCCAATCAGAATTCTTAATTCTCCAAATACAATATCTTCATTTTCGCAGAAAAATCTTTTTATTTGTGAAACTGACATATAAATATCAGGACCAATTGAAGTTTTTCATAAAAATCCATAAGTTCCTTCACTCATTATATCTAATTTTCCAAAACTAAGTTTTTCCATTTTTCTTTCCTTTTTCCAATAAGAATAGCATTAATTAACTCAAGTTTTGACATTCTGAAATCCTTCAATTTTGTATTCTTTAGCTATAAATTAGTTACATTTTGTTCCAATATATTTTTATCATTTCCTCTTCTTCTATTTCCTTGTTCCAATGTAACTTTTTCTTCTGTTTTTATTTTTCTTTATTTTTCTTCTAAAGTTTCAATTTTTATCACTATCTTCAACTATTTTTCTGCAGCTTTGGTCTACATCTCTTTTTCTTAACTGGTTCAGCCTGCTCTTCCAACTTTCATCTTCAATTTTTCCATTATTCCACCATCTCTCCATATAATGTCCAAGTTTTCATCATAAATTTTTACATTTACAAATTGTCACTTTCAGTCTTTTTCTATCACTTTTAAATAAAATTATTTTTATGTAGAACTTCTTCCAGTCAACATTTTCAGGATCTGTCAGTCCTTCTACCACTTTTTACAGTTTGTCCCAAATATTTTTGACTTTCTTCCTTTGCTTTCATATTTTGTAATCTCATAGCTGTTGTAATCTTTCATTTTTAGTCTGTTCGTCAACTTGTTCTTCCATTGTAGCTGCAGGGTTCCTGTTCTTTTGAATACATAAACATAAATGCGTTTTCAAATCCAACTTCATTCACAACATCATTGTGTCTCTGAAAAGTCCTCATCAGTTTCTCTGAAACCCTACAATAATATCAGTTGTAAGTCCCGATATCAGGTATTTTTCTTTAATTTTTGTAAGTGCAATAAATTCTTCTTTTGTAACCTCTATTCATTGAGTCCAAAATTTTTCGTGAGAACCTGATTGTAGCGGTAAATGTAGCATTCTTGCAGATTTTAGGATTTCTTGCGTTTACATCTATTACTTCTCACTAAAGTCCTTTGGATGTGAGACACATATTTTATCCAGATCCTTCTACATTTGGTGCACTTTGCTCCAATAATTCTAGTAAAAATTATCTGTCCATTTGCAAAAATCACTATCATGAATTTACATTTTGCCCTAAAAATAATATTTCTTTTTATCCTTTCTGTATATGTGCTTTCAGCATCCTCTAATACATTTCAGTTAACGGTACAGAATGCCCATTCCACGTACATATGGAACAATACCAAAACGTACGTAATTGTTACATCCATAAGTTATGGAAATTGAAGCAGATAATATCATCTCCAAAGTCAGCATCCACTCTAGTCGGCAATTCATCCTCATCATCCACTCATAACAATATGTGTATCTTCTCCAGATTCAATTCTTTCAAAATATCAGGAATTCTTCCAATATTCTGATTTCCAAGCACTAAATCTACATAAGGAGTTTTCTTTATAAATTCGTCTCTCACTTCCTGAGCAAGACATCCAGTAACCTCGATAATCATTTTTCCATCTTTTTCTTCCTTAATTCTTTCAAATCTCCTAATTTTCCATAAACTTTTAACAGCTGCACCTCTCTCTAACTGTACACGTGTTCAAAAATACCAAGTCTGTATTTTCAATATCTTCATCATATTGTATCCCATAGTTTGTAGCATTTGTTTCATTTTTGCACTTTCGTTTACGTTCATTTGGCAACCGTAAGTTATAATTAGTTTGCTTTTTTCCACTGTATTCCTCCAATTTTTATTTTATATTTTGTAAAAAGTTCCAATTTTATTTTACTGAATAGCTTTCGAATTGTTTATAAAAATTATCATATGTCCTTTATTACGTAAATTTTTATTACAACTATAAAAAGTCGAAAACATTTGTTAAATATCAAAATTTTTCTTTTTGTAATTTGAAACACTATAATGTTATCATTTTATTTTTAGAATTTCAAGAAATTTCTTATCACACACATTTAGAATCAAGCTAAAAACTAAATGGTTTAAGTTAAGAACAGAAATTATTCAATTTATTTTTAAAGGTGGTTTATAGCAAATCCTCTTAAAAAAGAGACTTAAAGGTTATGACTGTAGTTAAACCTTGTATTTGTTTAATTTTAAAAGATGCAGTGTTATAACTCTAAATATCTATTTTTATAAAAATAAAAACACTCTAGAATATAGAGAGAATTTATATGAAAAATTTAATTATATTGATTGGTGCCTGAGCCGGAGTCAGAACGGCACGATATAAAATCGACGGATTTTGGAGTCCGTTGTGCATCTACCAATTTCACACTCAGCAAATATTCAAATCACTTAATTAGTATAATATGTTTTTACAAATTTTGTCAACTCATTTTTAAAAAATTTTACGTTTTTTTATTTATTCTATTTTATTCTTAGAAAAATTATTAATCTGAATACTTTAAAAAATAGTGAGTTTTAGGGAGTTTCATGATTTTGAATACAAAAGAGATGAAAAATCTCTCATCTTTTTATAAAATTATTTAACTTCTAAACCAACACTTACTCCAGCTCTTCACTTGTTAGTTTCTCTTGTGTATTTTCTTTCTATCTGGACTCATATAAAAACGTCTTATCATAGAAAGAACCTTTAACAGTTTCTTTGTTAACTACTTTTATATTTAACTACTGGATTTACTGTTAATGTTCCAACTGGTAAATCAAACCTACTTTTATATCCTAATCCAGTCCATACTGAGAAGTTATTTTGGAATCCATGTTTAGCAGTATGTTTTTCCCATTCATTTTCAGTATTAACTAATCCGTAGAATCCTACAACTGAAGGTGTATTATAAGTTGCTCCTACAACATAGTCTAAGTATACACTAGGTTTTGCATCTTTTGAGTTTCAGATAAAGTAGCCTCTTGCATCTCTTACACGTTGATTTGCAGTTAGCATAATATCCTAAGTTTCCAAATTTATTATCAAAATTTTACCGCTAGTAGATAAGTCAATATTAGCTCCTATACCGGATACTTTCTTTCTATCAAAATCATTACCGCTCCATGCATTATCTGCACTTTTATTACCTGTTTCGTCAAAGTAAACTAATTGAGTTTTTGCATTGAAATTTTGTCCTAAGAAATTAATGTCAAATGTAGGTCCACACATAAATTTCTATTTGATGTTCCTCTATGTCCTGCATATCTGCTCTCCTACGTTAGTAGCTTTATACTTCCATCCTAATTCCCCATTTAGAAGTCCAAGAACCTAATGTGACATCTTTGTATAATGCAATATCATTTTCCCAAAGTTCTAGATTTTGTCATATGCACCGTAGAACCAATTTCTGTTATCCGCTTTCTGTAAGCATCATAAGGGTTTCTTGCTCTATCTTGATCATTTTGAAATTCAAATCTTAATCCTAAGTTTCCTTCATCAACTAAATTTAAGTCTCACCCAAGATAGTTCTTACTTTAGTATTTTCTTGGTTATCTTTTTGAATCCAGAAGCACCTAATCCATTTGAAGTTTGTCTATTTTTATCTGTATAAGTTTTGTCTTAATTCACTTTGAAAAATGAATTTCTTTTAATGTGTCTTGATCAGCGAATGCAGAGAGCTGATACTCACTGCTAACGCTAATAATCCTAATAATTTTCATTGTTCTTCTCCTAAAAAAATAATTTTAACAAATATATATCTTAATAATTCTATTCTAATTCTAACACATAATATGAATTTGTAAAGTAAAAAGATAAATAATATTCTTTTTAAGAAACCTTAATAGAATCATAATTTAAATTTATTTAGATATACAAAAATAATCTAAAAACTTTATATTTATATCTTAAATTATAAAAGGTCTTGAGTACTATCTAATTCATATTAAACACATCAAAATTTATATTTAATAATTAACTAAATTTCCTCAAGATTTTATAAAGATGTATTTGGTATGTTTAAAATCCAAATATAATAATTATTTTAATATTACATAATTTATTGATAAAGAAAACTATTTTAGTAATAGTTGCTACTACTCTGAAGCTACTGTTCTTCCACCTTCTCTTATCGCAAAATCTTAATCCTTCTTCCATTGCGATTGGGTGAATTAATTCTACTGTCATTTCAATGTTATCTCCAGGCATTACCATTTCTACTCCTTCTGGTAAGTTTACTTCTCCTGTAATATCAGTCGTTCTGAAGTAGAATTGTGGTTTGTATCCTGTGAAGAATGGTGTATGTCTTCCTCCTTCGTCTTTTGTCAATACATATACTTCTGATTTAAATCCTGTATGTGGATTGATTGTTCCTGGTTTAGCTAGTACTTGTCCTCTTTCCACTTCTTCTTTCTTAGTTCCTCTTAATAATGCTCCTATATTATCTCCAGCTTGTCCTGAATCTATAATTTTCTGAACATTTCTACTCCTGACTACAGTTGTTTTTGTTGTTGGTTTGATTCCCTACTGATTTCCACTTCTTCACCAACGTTGATTACTCCTCTTTCTACTCTTCCTGTTACAACTGTTCCTCTTCCTGTAATTGTGAACACGTCTTCAATTGGCATCAAGAATGATTGGTCAACTGGTCTTTCTGGTGTTGGGATATATTCGTCAACTGCGTCCATAAGTTCAACAATTAGTATCTATCTCATTTTTGTTCTCCATTTAGTGCTCCTAATGAAGACCCCTTTGATTACTGGCAATCGTCTCCAGGGAATCCATATTCTGTAGTAATCTCTTACCTCATTTCTACTAATTCTAATAATTCTTCGTCATCTACCATATCTACTTTGTTTAAGTAAACTACGATATAAGGAACTCCAACTTGTCTTGCAAGTAGGATATGTTCTCTTGTTTGAGGCATAGGACCATCAGCTGCTGATACTACTAGGATAGCACCATCCATTTGAGCTGCTCCTGTAATCATATTTTTTACGTAATCGGCATGGCCTGGACAGTCAACGTGAGCATAGTGTCTTTTTTCTGTTTCGTATTCGATATGAGCTGTGTTGATTGTAATCCCTCTTTCTCTTTCTTCAGGGGCTTGGTCGATGTTTTCAAAAATCAACTTTTCTCAGCTAGCCCTTTTTCAGCCAATACTTTTGATATTGCTGCTGTTGTTGTTGTTTTTCCATGGTCAACGTGACCGATTGTTCCTACGTTTACGTGTGGTTTGCTTCTTTCAAATTTAGCTTTTTGCCATTTTAAATTTTTCCTCCATTTATTTTAGATTTTTGTTTTTATTTGGTTTTTATCGCTCTAATTATAACATATTTAAATTAGAAATGCAAGTAAAATATTCAGGACAGAGTAAAAATATAGGGCATCATAAATACCACAACAAATCTTTTTGACTGCTTTTTTAAAATATTTTTACTTTGTGATATTTCTTTCAAAAACTTCCCCAATAGGACATTCTCCTCTCAAATATGGAATGTTTGTGCTTTTCTGCTTTCATTAACAATTTCGGCAAGCATTCCATCTCTATTACCTTTTCTAGTGAACCTGTTCTTTTGCCGCTAAAGCACAATTCATACGCCTTACCCTGTTTTTCCATAGTTTGCAAAAGAAAGTGTGGTATAACGCTCTTTGCCTTTATCTTTCTTCTTGAAAATGCTTTTGGCCTGCTTGATAGAAATCTTGAGCATCTGTGGGACACTAGGGCTTCCGTCCTTGAGCTCTATGTAGTCCTCCTCCGTGTATATTCTTCTTATCTTCTCCTACTGGTTAAACAGCATCTTCGTCTGGTCTTTTCTTTCTCTGACTTACATTCTCCTTTTCCTTGAAATTTTTCATAAAAGTTTTTCAAGTTCTTTAAAAATCGTCTCTTTAGCCACTTTGTAAAGATTTTTGATATTTCCTCGTCCTTTTTAGAAATTTCAGCTATGGCTTTTACTAAATGGAACTTGTCATAAATGTGTACTGGCTTGTAAATTCCAAGCTCTCTTACAAAGCTGTCTATACCGCTTAAGTCCAATTTTTCATCAATATAATAGTGAATGCCTGTTTTTGTTCATATTTTCGACGTTCAAAAAGTTACATCTCCCGAAGGCAGTGGTAACAGTTCTTTTAACAAATCCTTTGCTTTTAAACTTATCTTTTCTTCGTTGGAATGAAAGAAGTAATCATCAACTCTTTTGACATAAACTCTAAACAGCGTTTCAAAAAGCTTTTGTGACAAACAGCTTAAACTGTTGCTCAAACTGGAAGTCTGAAGGAAAAATATTTTTAAAAAAAGTCTTTACAAGTGAAGAAAAATTTGATATTCTAACTCATAGAGGAACCACCTTTCAATAGGATTTAAGGATTATATTGTAACTGGTTTCTCTTTTTGTTAACTTGAAATTTAATTAAATTTATTTGCCCTATATTTTTACTCTGTCAGAAAATGTATCTAACTATTAATAAAGTTAAAAATATATGATATAATGTTAAGAAAATAAAATTATTATAGAAAGGAAAATAATTATGTTTGCAGATATTATTAAAGTATTTATTTTAAGCCTCTGTGGAAGGGCTTACAGAGTTTATACCTGTCAGTAGTACAGGGCATATGATTATTGTGGATCAGTTTTTGCAGCTTTCACAAAATGAGGAGTTTGCCAATGCATTTAAGATAATTATACAGTTAGGGGCAATTTTATCGGTAGTTGTATATTATTGGAAAAGAATTTTTCCGTTTGCAAAAGGGCTTAGCCAAAGTCAGCGGATGGATATTATTCAAATGTGGATAAAAATAGTGATTGCAGTGCTTCCTGCGGTTGTTCTGGGACTTTTGTTTGATGATATTATTGATAGAGTGCTGTTTAATTCGGTAGTTGTGGCAGTAATGCTGGTTATTTATGGAGTTATACTTATTTGGCTTGAGTCTAGGGAGAAAAAGGAAGGTGGAATTACTTCAATCACTCAGATGTCAGTAAAAACTGCAATTGGAGTAGGGCTGTTTCAATGTCTTGCGATGATTCCGGGAACTTCGAGATCAGCTGCTACGATTATTGGTGGAGTTTTACTCGGATTAAACAGAGTTTTAGCAACGGAATTTTCATTTTTTCTAGCGATTCCGACAATGCTTGGGGCGACACTTTTGAAACTGGTAAAACTTGGTACGGCTTTAAGCAGGGTATGAATGGTTTTTGATTGCTTTAGGGATTCGTTTTTGTCATTTGTATTTGCGTATGCTGTGATAAAAGTCTTTATGGATTACATTAAAAAGCACGATTTCAAGGTATTTCGGATATTATCGGATTATTCTTGGGGATAGTTGTCTGGTGCTATACTTTATGGGAGCTATAAAATAGATGATAAGAGCGAATATTGAGATTAATCAGAATAAACTTGAGGAATTTATGCGTGTGCTTTTTACCTGAGCATTATGATATTCTTTTCGAAAATAGTGAAAAATGATGTGGAAATTAGTGTTACTTTTTAGAAAAAATCAAGATGTGGAAAAACTTTGAGAATAATTGTGGAAAAACTAAAAGATTTCAGAAAGTGATAATACAGAAAACAATTACTGTAAATACGGTATTAATTGATAATAAAAATGGAAAAATTTTTAAAAAGAAGTTAACATTTTCACATAAGAAAGTCAATGAAGAATATTTTGATCAGGCAGAAGTTATGGCAAAAAGTTCCTTAATGAAACTTTTTGATATGAATATAAATGGGGTATTTTAATAGGAGTGCGTCCCACAAAGATTGTGGGGCGTTTTTAAAAGATGGGATTATCTTATAATGAAATTAACGAAATATTGGAAAAATATACTTTTGTAAGTAATGAAAAAGAAAACTTCTGCTAGACATTGTAAAAACGTCAGGAGCCATATCTGGACAAAGAAACAATCGGAATTTATATCGGAATTGCCTTTTTGCCCTACAAAAATGCTCATACTGTTCATTTCCCAGCCCTATCTGCTACGTGGGAAAATATGCAGAGCGATATGATGAATACATAGAGTCAATTTACCACGAAATCCGTGAAATCGGACAATTAACACAGGAACTTGATTTAAAAATCAACACAATTTATATTGGTGGAGGAACACCTTCAATCTTTAACGGCAGAAGAAATTGACAAATTGCTAGAAAACAGTAAAAGAAAAACTATAATTTAGATTATTTAAAGGAATTTACATTTGAAGCGGGAAGAATTGATACGTTTGGATGAAGGAAAAATTGACTATTATTAAAAGCTATGGAATAAATAAAATCAGTATAAATCCGCAATCTTTTAATGAAAAACTCTAAAACTTGTAAATCGTTATCACGACAGGGAACAGTTTGACAATGTTTACAAAGCTTGCTAAAAATCTTGGGATTAGAAATAAATATGGACTTAATTTTAGGCTTTGCCACGTGAAACTACAGAAGATATTTTGTACACAATGGACGAGATTTCCAAATACAATATGGAAAATCTGACAATTCACACTAGCGATAAAATGCAAGCTCGTCTTAACAAAGAAAAATTATGTTCATGAAGACGTACTGGATTATGAAAAAAATTTACGAAAAAATCGAAAAAATGTAACTGAAAAATAAAGAGCTTTTTTCCATATTATATGTATCGCCAGAAAAAAATAGCTTTCAATGGGGAGAAAATCTAGGTATTCTTTAAATGGAAGTGAATCAATTTACAACATCGAAATGATCGAGGAAAAATAAGACGATTATTGGAATTGGGGGCAGGAGCAGTACATGAAACTTATCTGGTTTGACGAAGAAAATAGGATAATATAAAAAAGGCTTGTAAATCCCAAAGATCCGCTGGTGTGGATGAACGAGTGCCAGAACGATTAGTGCAAAAAGATTGAAATTCAAAAACTGTTTAATAAATAAATGTAGAAACTTTTATTTAATGAGAGATGTAAAAAAATAATCAATAATGAATTTTATTGTTTAGATAATTTAGCATTCTCTTTTTCATATCAATTTAATTTAAAACAAAAATTATTAAAAATCTAATAAATCAATTCTTTAAAAAATAACATAGACAGTACAATTCTAAAAATAACAAAATTGAGGAAACTTTAAAATTTAAAAGCAAATTAATTATACTTAATAATAAAAATTTTTTTCATAAAAATTTGAAAAATATTATAATGTTATTTCTATAATAAAAATATATATTTTAAGATATTTTTGAAAATTATAAACTATTTATTTAATTTAAAATTAATTTTTAACAAATAAAGATAAGTCAATATTTATAGGGTATTTTCAATAAATAAAAATTAAAAACGTCATCTAAAAAATAAACTCATAATTGTTATTATGAAAATGCCTGTAAACATCAGTATTACAGGAGAAATAATAATTATGGGGTGAAAATGGGTAGTGAAAATTGATTTTTAATGAAAGTGACTTGTTAAAGGAGATTTTGAATTTTAAGATAGTTAATAAAAGATTTGCTAGAAAAATATGGATTTAAGAATATTAAAAAATATAAATAAGTTTTTGCAGGGAGCGTAACACTGGGATAATACATGCAAGTAAAAATTATTTATATTATTTTGGAAAATATGATGAAAATATATTTAAGATAGAAAAGTAAAAGATATAAAAAGACATTTCGACGAGACCTTATTTCATTCATTTTACTATTCGGAAAAAGAAAAATTAAACATTTACAACTTTAATAAACAAATTAAGAAACCTCAAGAAAAATAAAAGAAATATTCAAAATGATTTAAAAACAAATCTGGAGATTTTTACTATTAAATATTCAGAATATGTAAAATCTGAAAACATAGAAAAATTATTTGAAGAGAAAAATTCTAATTTTAAAGAGTTCAAGGAAAAATTATTTAAAGGAAATTTTATGTAGAAGATTAGAAAAAATTTATATTGGTAAAAAGTACGTATCAAGAAAAATTTTTATTTTAAGATTATGCAGGAAAACCTTAAAAATAAAGAATATTAAATACATTCACAAGTTAATTTTTCTTATATTAAAGAATACACAAATATAATTTCAATAGATGAAAAATATAAAATGTTAGTTTATTTTCTCTTGAATTTTAAGAATGAAGATACAAACTACAATCATACTATTTCAAAAACTGTTAAAAATGAAAAACTTTCTTTGTAATGATGGAAAAAATTTTTAAAAGAGAAAAGTTAGAAATGAATCCAAAAATTTATTTTAACGTTTTATAAAAAAATTACACAGGAAAAAGAAATAATGCGAAAATGTAATAAATAAAATTAATAGAGAATTATCTTTGCAAAATGATGAAAAATTTGAAAATTAAAAAATCAGCAGAACAAGATAAGATAGAATTTTATGATATTGCAGAATCGTCAATAAATTTTTGAAAATAAAAATTTTCCTAGTAAAACAAATTATAAAAAATACGTAGATTTAGATAAAGTTCAAAAAATTTCAACATTAATATTAGTTGACTTAGAGGAAAAAGGAAATCTTAAAAGTATATAATAAAGTAAGTAAAAATTTTTTTAATTTTCATAAATATAGTAAAAAGTAGAACAGTTAGATAAATTTAAAAAGATTATTACTAAAATAATGATGAATTTGAACAAATACTATTAATTTCAAGTTCCAAGTTTATAAGTATAATAAAAAAATTATTCAGAAATTCCGATATATCATTTTGAAATTGAGAACGAAAAAGGAGCTTTGAAAAATAAAAATAATTTTTAAAACAAATGATACATTTACGGACTATGATGATACAATATTTAGAATTTAAAAAAGAAAGAAGAATATTTCTAAAAAGAATAAAAGACAATAAAAAAACATTAGATATAAATTATTTTAAAATTAATAAAATTTGCAAAAATAGAAATGGTTAATAGAAAACACAAGTTACTTTTTCACTATAAATAAAGGATTATAGCATATTTTTCTACTGAAAAAGTTTAAAAATGTAAAAATATATTTGCTTTTATGAAATTTTTGAGGGTATAATACTAGTAGAGTGAAATCAATATTACAATGATTACAAATAAACTAAAAATGTTTGAAAGGATGTGTTGTTAAACAATGAACGCATGGAGAGGATTTAAAGAAGGAAATTGGACAAACAACATTGATGTTACAGAATTTATCAGATTAAATTATACTGAATATTTAGGAGATGACAGCTTTTTAGAAGGTCCAACAGAAGCTACTACTGAATTATGGAAAAGTCTTTCAGAAAAATTTAAAGTAGAAAGAGAAAAAGGTATTTATGATGCAGAAACTAAAATACTATCTCAAATTGATGCTTACGGAGCAGGATATATCAACAAAGACTTGGAAAAATCGTAGGACTGCAAACTGATGCGCCTTTAAAAAGAGCGATTTTCCCTAACGGTGGATTGAGAATGGTAAAAAACAGCTTGGAAGCGTTTGGATATAAATTGGATCCTGAAACAGAAGAAATTTTTACTAAATATAGAAAAACTCATAATGATGGAGTTTTCTCGGCTTATACTGAACAAATCAGAAAAAAGCTAGAAGAACAGGAATTATAACTGGACTCAGATGCTTACGGACGTGGAAGAATTATCGGAGATTACAGAAGAGTTGTCCTTATGGAGTGGACAGATTAATTTCTGACAGACAAAAAGAATTATTAAATTTAGATCCTGTTGAAATGACAGAAGATGTTATCAGATTAAGAGAAGAAATTTTTGAACAAATCAAAGCATTACAAGCATTAAAGAGAATGGCTGAAGCTTATGGATTTGACATTTCAGAGCCTGCTACTAATGGTAAAGAAGCAGTACAATGGTTATATTTTGCATACTTAGCTGCTACAAAAGATCAAAATGGAGCTGCAATGAGTATTGGAAGAACTTCTACATTCCTAGATATTTACTTGGAAAGAGATTTGCAGGAAGGAACTTTAACTGAAAAAGAAGCTCAGGAAATAATGGATCACTTTGTTATGAAATTAAGAATAATCAGATTCTTAAGAACACCTGAATATGATGCGTTATTCTCAGGAGATCCAGTTTGGGTAACTGAATCAATTGGTGGTATTGGAGAAGATGGAAGATCATTAGTTACTAAAAACTCATTCAGAATTTTACATACATTGTACAATATGGGAACTTCGCCTGAACCAAACTTGACAGTTTTATGGAGTGAACAATTACCTGAAACTTGGAAAAAATTCTGTGCTAAAGTATCAATTGATACATCATCAGTGCAATATGAAAATGATGACATTATGCGTCCACAATTTGGTAATGACTATGGAATCGCTTGTTGCGTATCTCCAATGACAATTGGACATCAAATGCAATTCTTTGGAGCAAGAGTAAACTTGCCAAAAGCATTACTATATGCAATTAACGGTGGAAAAGATGAAAAATCAAAAATTCAAGTTACTCCAGAAGGACAATTTGAACCAATTAAAGGTGAATACTTGGAATTTGACGAAGTATGGGAAAAATTAGACAAAGTGTTAGACTGGTTAGCTTCAACTTATGTTAAAGCATTGAATATCATTCACTATATGCACGATAAATATTCTTATGAAGCATTGGAAATGGCATTGCATGATGTTAATATTAGAAGAACAGAAGCATTTGGAATTGCAGGATTATCAATTATTGCAGATTCATTGGCAGCTATTAAATATGGTAAAGTAAAAGTTGTAAGAGATGAAGAAGGGGACGCAGTTGACTACATCAATGAAAAAGATTATGTTCCATTCGGAAATAATGACGATGCGACAGATCAGTTTGCAGTAGATATTACAAGAAGATTTATGAACAAATTAAGAACTCACAAAATGTACAGAAATGCAACTCCTACACAATCTGTATGACAATTACTTCAAACGTAGTATACGGTAAGAAAAACAGAAATACTCCTGATGGAAGAAGAGCTGGAGCACCATTTGGTCCAGGAGCAAACCCTATGCATGGAAGAGATACAAGAGGAGCTGTTGCTTCACTTGCCTCAGTAGCTAAAATCCCATTTGAAGATGCAAACGATGGAATTTCTTATACATTCGCAATTACACCAGAAACATTAGGGTAAAATTCAAATGAAAAACAAACTAACTTAGTTGGATTAATGGATGGATACTTCAATCAAAACAGGGACATCACTTGAAATGTAAAACGTATTTGGAAGAGATTTGTTGGAAGATGCGATGGAACATCCTGAAAAATTATCCTCAATTGACAATCAGAGTTTCTGGATATGCAGTAAACTTTGTTAAATTGACTAGAGAACAACAATTAGATGTAATTAACAGAACAATTTCAAATAAAATGTAGTATTTGAGAAATTTAGAAAATTTAAAGTATGAAAATCTGAAGTAAATTTTGTAACGATTTTCTAAAAATATGAAAAAATGTCGCATAGTTTCATAAAAAATATGAGTTATGCAGCATTATTTTATCAATATATAATTTAGAAATATATATATCTAGTTAATATAATATAATAAATTGTTTTGATATTTATTTTTGATGAACAATTTTTTTCAATTAGTGTTTAATCAATCTAATGTTCAAATAAAATTTAATACACTAAATCCCCATGTAAACAATTTTTAATTGATTTCTTCTATATTAAGCAGGAAAAATAGTATGAAATTGTTTAAATAATTAATTTATATGAATAAAGAAAAAGAAAGAGAGAAAATTAATATGGAAGTGAAAGGATATATACATTCATTTGAATCGTTTTGGGACTAAAAGATGGACCTAGGAATTAGATTTGTGCTGTTTTTTTGCAGGGATGTCCTCTTAGATGTCTGTATTGTCATAATGTAGATACTTGGGAAATTAAAGGATAAAAAAATGGTAATGACTGCACAGGAAGTTATGAAGGAAATTTTTGAAAAGGTGAAGGGATTTATAAAAGACTGGAGGAGTTACTGTGTCTGGTGGAGAGCCTTTGATGCAGCCTGAATTTTCTGATGGAATTGTTTAAACTTTGCCGTGAAAATGGAGATTCAGACGGCACTTGATACATCTGGATATATTTTTAATGAAAAGGCGAAAAAAAGTGTTGGAGCTTGTGGATATGGTGCTTCTCGATATTAGCACATAAATCCTGAAAAAAATATAAAAATATTGACTTCAGTTGAACTTGACAATACGTTAAAATTTGCAAAATATTTGAATGAAATCAATAAACCTGTTTGGTTGAGATATGTGTTAGTTCAGGATATTCTGATGATGAAAAAGATTTACACGACTGGGCTAAGTTTACTTCACAGTTGAAAAATGTGGAAAGAGTAGATATTTTGCCATTTCACCAAATGGGGCAGTATAAATGGGAAAAAGGTTGGAAAAGAATATAAATTAAAAGGATACACCGACACCAACGAGAGAATTGAGTTGATAAGCTGAAGAAATTTTTAAGTCTTATGGGTTTAAAAATTGCTAGGTAAATAAAAATTAAGGGAATTGGTTCTAGTTTTATTAGAATCAGTTCCCTTTTTGGTATTTATTTATTTTTCACTTATTTGTTCAATTCTATAATTTAATTCGTCAAAATCAATAATTTTAGCTTGTCTGTATCTCTTGCCTTCATAAAATAGAATAACTACTGGGACTGAAAAATAGACTTTAATTGTCCAACAGCTTCAGGAATTTCAGAGGCTTCGATATGATAAGCGGTAAAATTTTTCTCATTAACAATTTTTCTCAACTTTTTGGCATATCAACCTGACAAACGCTGCAATTATTCATTGAAACGTATAATAAAAAAATATTCTTCTTCTTTTATTTTTATTAAGTATTTGTTCATAATTTTCAAGTTTTTCATATAATTTTCTCCTTTTTTTTATTTTTTTAAATTTTAATGAATAAATTATATTTTTTTGCTTGCCCCAAACTCGTCGACTTGAGCGATTCCAATACCAATGACTTTTAGATTTGAAAAAGGTTTAAAAATCATATTTTTGAAGTAAATGCGTCTATTTTTAGCTGAATCTTCTGGAGTAAGTAAAGTTATGTGCGGATCAAAACTTGTAAATACGTTTGGAGAGCCGTACAAATTGAAAAGATTTTTACTTTTTCAGGAATAGATTTTTGCCCAGTCGGGAACTTGTGCGTCCTTTGCACGATACTTTGTTCAAGCTGACTGTTATTTCATCTGCAAGCTGCTGTATAGCTTTCATTGTTTTTGAGCATCAAGCATAAACCAGTTTCCGCCAGTTTTTTTCTTAATCTGTAAAATTCTATATCAAAAAGGCTTTTGTCTGATTTGCGATTTTTATTGACAGTATCTTTTATTGTTTTTTTAATGCTTCAGGTTTGTATTCTGTAAGATAAAAGGTCAGATGGACTGCATATCCTTTTGAATAAAGGCTTTCAATTCCTGCATCTTTAAGTCCCTTTTGAGATATTTTTCCACATTTCTAGTTGCATTATTATCCATAATTACAAAAACATTGTAATTTACATTGGAAAAAAAGTGTTCAGGCAAAACATTAAAAAAATTGAAAAAATATCTTTTTCATAATAAAACCTCCTAAATTTTTGTTTTTAGATTACTTTTGCTACAATTATACCTTGAAAATATTTTAAAAAAACAAGGTTTAGAAAAGTATTCTACATTTGAATTTAGCTATTTTTCACATTTACTTTTATTTTATTTTTGTAAGATTTGTCCAAAAATTCATAAAGAAGATTATTCATCTCATTATAGATCGTTGTTACGGATTGTTTGAGAAGATTGGACAAATGATAAAGTTTGGCTATTCTGTTTCAAGAGTCTTTATCTGAATCATATTAATAATTTTGCCACTTTCTTTTGTAAATTCAGGATGGCATTGAAAGCCATAGTGCTTTTTCGCTATATTTTATAATCTGTCGTGGACATCCTTTACTTTGTTGCTAAAGACTTTTTGCTGTATCAGTAGTCCTGGCATATCACTGTGCCAATGTCCCTGCTATCACTTGTTTTTCCAAAAATGCTTTTATTTTATCGTCTTCAGTCCATCTTTCTGTTAATTCAATCGGAAAAATTTCCTATTTCACGAGAAAGGGACTTTTTTTCTGTTTGTTTCCACCGAAATGCTTCTCCCTAGCAGCTGAGCTCCAAGACATACTCCAACTACGAATTTATCAGCCTTTTATAGCCTTTTTAATCAAATTCAATTTCAGATTTTTGGGTCAAAATAGGAAATTCACTATTATCTCCAATAGGACTTTGAGGTCCTCCCATTACATATCAGAAAAATCAAAGTGAATCTGCATTTTCAGGTAACTTTTTCATATTGATAGACTTTTTGTTATGGTGACATCGTGTCCAGAAAGTGCTGCCCAGGCAAGATAAGCTCCTGATGCTTCAAATGTTTCGTGTAATATGAATTGTATTTTTCATTGTTGTTCTCCTCTAGATTTTTGAATTTATTATAATTTTTAGTTAAATATTTCAAGAGAGAGATTTTAAAGGTACAAATTTAAAAGAAATTTTATAATAAAATTGAAAACTTATAAAATCAGATTATATATGGTATAATATGTATAATGTAAGAAAAAGTTTTTAGGAGAGAAAATTGTTGAAAAATAGGAATTGTGGCTGAATATAATCCGTTTCATAACGGACATTTGTATCAAATTAGGAAAATTAAGGAGATATTTGGTGAAGATGTTTTGGTTGTGGTAGTGATAAGTGGGGATTTTTGTTCAGCGGGGAGAAATTTCGTTTTTGGATAAAGTGGGAGAAAAACACAGGTTAATTTAGAATGTGGAGTGGATTTGGTTGTGGAATTGCCACTTTATTATTCTATTCAAAATGCGGAATTTTTCAAAAATGGCGACACAGTTTTGGATTATCTGAGGGATGAATATTCAGGTTTTTTGGAGCGGAAGAGGAAAAATATTGAGGTTTTGCAAAAGGTGCTTGAACTGCAGAAAAGGCAGGATTATAAGGACAAAGCTTATGGAATATATGAAAAAAGGGCAACAGTTACAGTACTTCTCAAAGACTGGCGTTAAAGGAATATAATTTAGATGGAATTGTGAAGTCGAATAATATTCTGGCTCTGGAATATATGCGTGAGATAGAAAATGGCAATCTTAAAATAAAAGCCGTATATTATAAAAAGAGAAATTTCAGAATATAATGAAGAAAAAGTGTCTGAGGATAGGGAGGAGTTTGCTAGTGCTTCATTTTTGAGAAATGAATTGGAGAAGATTTTGGATGAGTTTTCTGAGAAAAAATTTGATTTTGAAAAAATAAAAAGATTTTATTGACTGAGAAAAATAAAATGATGAGTATCTTTAAAAACAAGATAGAAAGAAAATAGAAAATTCATTGTTAAAAAAGTTATAATTTTTGAGAAAAGCAAAACATTGGAGAAAAATACATTTAGAAAGTTTGAAAAAATATAAAAACAGAAGAAAAATCTTTTGGAAACTAGAAGAAATTCAGAAATTTGTGCCAGAAAAGTCATTTTGAAAATTATTTTTTTAAAAATTTGGAATGGAAAACAAATAATGAAATTAATGGAAAAGTGAAAGAAATGAAATTTTTAAAAATTGTGAAATATAAAGATTTTGACGGAGAAAAATAATGGAAATATATGATTTGACTGGAGAAATTTATGCTAGAATAAGTGGAGCGATGATGATTTCACAAAAATTATTTGGAGTTTTTGAAAAATACAAAATCCAGAAATTTATCAAATAAACAGGTTGAGCGGATTATCTTGAATATTTTTACTGAAATATAAAGGCTAGAAATGATGGATTTTGAAATAAATTATGTAAGAATTTTTGAGGCTTTTAATAAAAAGGTCAGAAATATTTGATTCGTGAAAATAATAAAAATTGAGAATCTGAGTGTGGAAAAATAATTTTTCAGAAAAAATATTTTTGTAAATTGGAAGGATATTGAAAAATTTGAGAACTTTGATGAAAAATAATGGAAAATTTAGAAAAATTTAGAAATTCAAAAAAGATTTTTGGAAAAAAATACAAGTTGAGAAAAAATGGATTTTAATCAAAGAATTGCTTTTTGAGGAAAAAGAGAAATTAAATCCGATAGTGTGTGAATTAAAAATTTAATAAAAATAAATAGAACAGGAGAGAATTATGGGAATGGAGTTGTTGATAGCGATTAATGTGCTGTTTATGATATTTTTCTTTGTAATAGCATATATGTCGATACGGTATTTTATTAATCAGATTGAGAAATATCCGAGAGTTACATTTGAAGAGGTGTACAATAGTAAAAATTAAGACAGAAATATAATATTGAGAACAATAAGGCAAATCCTTATGATTACGGGCTATAATTTTAAGGAGTTGAATATAAAGTCAGGAAAAATTCAGCTTTATGGATGGCTTATTGAGAATAAGGAAGCTGAAAAGACTATAGATTATTTCACATGGACGTGGCGTGAATAGATTGTCGTCGTTGCAATATTTGGAAATGTTTAAGGATATTGGACTTGATAAGAATATAGTTTTTATTCCAGATTTGAAAATTCTGGAAAGTCTGATGTAGCTAGGACTAAAATGGGATACTGCTTTGGTCAGGATATTTTTCATACGATGGAAATGCTGAATGAAAAGTTTGGGAAAGAATAATTTTACGCTTTATGGATTTTTCGCAAGGAGAATGGGTTCTGCGATTGCTTCTAAAATGTATGTGAAGGCACTTAGGAAAAAGGGATTGTTGTCGATAAACTGATTTTGGACAGTTCGATTTCAAATATAGAGAAAAAGGATTAAGGAAGATGCACGTCGAGTTCCTAAATTTATCGTAAGTGTTATTGTAAAGAATTTTTAATTTAAGAGTCGGAAGCCATCTTGATAAATTAAGATTGTCATATTTATTAAAAAGAATACCAACACTGATTATTCAGTCTAAAAGTGATAAAGCTACGACTTATGGAATGCTAATGGAAGAGTATAATGAACTTGCACAAAATGATAATATTAAATTAAAAGTTTTTGAAAAAAGGTTCGCACACTAGAATTTATGCTGAGCCTGAGTGTAAGGATGAATATGCTGAGACAGTAAAAGGAATTTTTGCTGAGTTAAAATAAAAAGAACGAAAGAAAGGTAAAAGGATTAATGAGTTCAAGATTAACGAAAAAAAGTTACATAATTTACGGGCTTGGGGTTTCATATTTTATGATTGACCAGATTTATAATCAATGGCTGTCGTATTACTATTTACCACCTGAAACGGAAAAAAATTTAGTTCCGTTGTTAAAGCCGCAATATTTAGTTCTAGCATTTATTTTTGCGAGGATTATTGACGCAGTGTCAGATCCTGTTGTAGGATTTTTATCTGACAATTCGAAATCACGGTTTGGAAAAAGATCAATATTTATGCTAGCTGGAGGATTGCCACTTGGGATTCTTACGATTATGTATTTTATCAGATTAAAAAGTTCGCAGATAGCAGCAACTTATTTATTTATCAGTTGTTGGGGACTGTATTTTACCGCATATACTTTGGATTTGCAGCACCGTATAATGCTCTAATTCCAGATTTGGCTTCAAACTAAGGAAGAAAAGCTAACCTGTCTACAATGCAGTCGACTTTTAGACTTATATTTACTGAGGGTTGCGATGGTTCTTCCAGGTATTTTGATTTCAAAATTGGGGAGTAGTAAATGGAGTGCTGAATACAGAAGTTGGGATACGTAAAACAGTAATTTTGATTACAATATTGTCAGTTTTGAGGGATTTATGCGTGTATATTTTTCCTAAAGGAGAAGCAGCTTACACAAAAACCGTCCTAAGACTGAATCGCTAGGGGTTTGTGAAATCAATTTCACATTTGAAGGATAAGGAAATCATTTTGTACTTTTTAGGATATTTTCTTTTTCTTTTGTGGATTTAACATACTTCGTGGAGATTTGACATATTATTTGAGTGCTGTAATGCAAAAAGGATATTAAATATTTGACTGTAATATCAGTTGTGCTGTTTGGAATGGCGGGGCTGTTTTTCCAATTACAAACAAGTTTGGGAAAAATATTCGTATAAGAAAATATTGATTCTGGATATGCTGCTTTTGATAATCAGTACTTTTTGGTCTATTGTTTTATTAATAAAAATAATTCGATTTTTGCATATTTGCTTTTTGTGATTTGTGGAACAGGATTAAGTGGTGCAGCCTTTATTTTTCCCACAGGCAATGCTTAGTGAAATTTCTGCAAAACTGTCAGAAACAAAAAGTAAGTTTGAAGGCTTTATGTTTGGAATACAGGGAATGTTTTCTAAAATTGGCATTTCTAGTGCAGACAAGTTGTTCAGTCAACTTTACTTGTTGTGGGAGAATCAGAATGTTCAGAATGGCGTGAAAGGTGCAACTGAAATTGGAGTAAAGTGACACTTGTCGTCGCGTTAGTGCTGTTTGGCGTTTCGCTGTTTTTCTATAATTTTGAAAAAAAGAGGATTAATTTTTAGCTAATTATTAGTATTTATAAATAAAAAAATGGAGGTTTTTATGAAAATTGAAGATTTGCAAAAAGGCAAAAAAACATTGAGAAAAGACATTATTGAAATGATTTACAGAGCAAAAGTCAGGTCATCCAGGAGGTTCACTTTCGATTGCTGATATTTTGGCTGTGCTTTACTGGAAGGAAATGAATGTTGATCCAGAAAATCCAAAAATGGAAAACAGAGATAGATTAGTACTTAGTAAAGGGCATGCGGCCCTGCACTATATGCGGCGTTTGATTGAAAAAGGATTTTTAGGCGATGAAGGGAAAAATCTTATTCCAACATTGAGAAAATGGCACTCTCCGCTTCAAGGACATCCTGATATGAAAAAACTGGCTGGAGTTGAAATGTCAACAGGTTCACTTGGTCAAGGATTATCTGCAGCAAATGGAATGGCTTTGAGTGCAAAAATTTACAATAACGATTTTAGAGTTTATACAATTTTAGGAGATGGAGAATGACAGGAAGGGCAAGTTTGGGAAGCAGTTATGACAGCAGCACATTACAAACTTGACAATCTTGTAGCAATAGTTGATTATAACAACTTACAGATTGACGGGAAAGTTTCGGATGTAATGGATGTCGCTCCGATTGGAGAAAAATTTAAGGCATTTAACTGGAGTGTAATGAAATTGACGGTCATAATTATGAAGAGATTATAAATGCTCTTGATACAGCAAAAAAACTGTAAAAGGAAAACCAACAGTTATTGTTGCAAATACTGCAAAAAGGTAAAGGTGTTTCATTTATGGAGAATAATCCTGGATTTCATGGAATGGCTCCGAATGAGGAAGAATACAAGAAGGCAATGGAAGAATTGAAGGAAGATTAGAATTTAGATAAGTTAAACAAAATAAAAAAAGAACAGTTGTAAAAGTAAAAGTATAGAAACAGTATTTATGTAGTAAGGGGTTTGATTCCTCGTCAGAAAAGTAAAAACAAGAAAAATCAAAATTGAAAAATGCTGTATTATTTATAAAGCTTTTATAAATGACTGAATATCAATATAAAAAAATAGGAGAATATGAGAATGGAAAAATCAACTAGAGTGGCTTACGGAGAAAGCGTTAGTTAAATTGGGAAAAATGAATGAGGACATAGTAGTATTAGAAGCAGATTTGTCAAAATCAACAATGACTGCGTATTTTCAAAAGGAATTTCCAGAAAGACATATAAATGTAGGGATTGCGGAAGCTGATATGATTGTTACAGCTGCAGGATTTGCAACAACAGGGAAAATAGCGTTTTTGCATCAACATTTTGCTCATTTTGCCGCAGGTCGTGCTTTTGATCAAATCGAAATTCAGTAGCATATCCACAATTAAATGTAAAAATTTGCCCAACTCACGCAGGAATTTCGCTGGGAGAAGATGGAGGTTCACACCAGTCAGTTGAAGATGTGGCTTTAATGCGTGCAATTCCAGGAATGGTCGTATTATCTCCAGCAGATGCGGTTGAAACGGAAAAAATGATTTTTGCTGTAGCTGAATATGAAGGACCTGTTTATGTAAGATTGGGAAGATTGAATATTCCAGTATTATTTGATGAAAATTATAAGTTTGAAATAGGAAAAGCAGTGACTTTGAGAGAAGGAAATGATGTGGCAATTTTAGCAACAGGGACTTATGGTTTCAGAAAGCCCTTGAGGCTGCAAAAATTATTGGAAGAAAAAGGAGTAAAAGCAAGAGTAGTCAATGTTTCTACGATAAAACCTTTAGATACAGAAACTGTTTCTAAAAGCTAGCTAAAAGAATGTAAATTTATTGTAACAAGTGAAGAACATTCTGTAATTGGAGGACTTGGAAGCGCAGTTTCAGAATATTTGTCTGAAGTTCATCCGACAAAAGTGATAAAACATGGAATACAGGATATTTTTGGACAAAGTGCGGATGGAGAAACTATGCTTACGAATTACGGGCTTAGAGCGAAGGATATTGCAGAAATTGTCTTGAAAAATTTATAAATCAAATTGACAAAAATAGAGAAAAAAATGATACTATAAATTCGGGTTTTGGAGTTAATCGCTTGAAAATTTATTTTTAAGAGGAAAGTCTGGACTTTGCAGGGCAAGGGAGGCAGCTAACGGCTGCTGGGAGAAATCTTAAGGAAAGTGCCACAGAAAATAAACCGCCTGTTCTTTTCAGGTAAGGGGTGAAAAAGGTAGTGTAAGAGACTACCAGTAATTTAAGGAATTAAATTAGCTAGGTAAAGCCCCTCTCAAAGCAAGGGCAAGCAGAAAGCTGTTAAGAGGCGGCCCGTCTTGGCTTGATTGGTAGCTCGCTAAAATCCGTAAAGTAATTATTGATTTAGATAAATGATTAACGAATACAGAATCCGGCTTATACCAGCCTATCAAACTCAGAAAATTTTTCTGAGTTTTTGTTTATTTTGAAAAGTTCTATTTTTATTTAAGGAATCTCTACTAAATCCATTTAAATAACGAATTCATTACAAACTTTTCAACAAAGGATAAAAACCTAGTATTTCAAAAATAATTACAATATAATTATAAATCGACAGAGCTTTTATTTATTCAACTACGACTGTTTGACACTAGGGAGGGTTTTGGGTTGGGATAAAGTCGTAGTCTAGCCATAGATGCTAGTAATTCCACAATTTTAATATCAGGATAAACCTTTATGCAGATAAGTGCAATGGCAATCCTGCGAAGAATAAAAATAGTAAAAACTGATATTAAATAAAATAATAATAAAATTCGTTATAAAAATAGAAACTATGTTAAAGACAAAAAGTTTTAATTCTTTACTAATATGTATGTAATTCAAAATTATAAACATTCGCTATTTAAAACAGGGGAATAGTATTAATCTTATTCTTTATGGGTTTTAAAACTTTGCGTAAAATGCTGACAAATTAAAAATAGGTATATAATGCCGCATAGTAAAACAACTTTAAAATTGGATGTCAAAATTATGATTGTGTACTCAAACTAGTTTAATAATTTTAGTGTTCCAATTTTGAAGTAGCTTTAATAAAAATATTATAAGATAAAAACAAAATTTGAAAGGAAATAATCAAAAACAGTGAGTTATAATTTTACAGATTTTTACAAAAAGAAACGAAAAACAAATAAGTGAAATGACAAATCAGGAAATTTACTATAAATTACTTGAATATATTAAAGAAAGAGCAGATGAAAAACTACAAACAAATCTAAAAAGAAAATATATTATATTTCTGCAGAATTTTAATTGGGAAGTATTGTCAAATAATTTGATTAATTTAGGAATTTATAAGGAAGTAGGAAGAATTGAAGGCGGCAGGGAAAAATTTGAGCCATATTGAAGAAGTGAAACAGAACCTTCATTAGGAAACGGTGGACTTGGAAGACTTGCTTCATGCTTTGTTGATTCAATGTCAACTTTAGGAATCAATGGAGAAGGGGTTGGACTTAACTATCACTGTGGACTATTTAAGCAAGTTTTTCAAGAACAATGAGCAAAAAGCTGAGGCAAACTACTGGATAGAAGATCAAAGCTGGCTAAGAGATACAAATATTGGATATGAAGTTAAATTCAAAAACTTCAGTTTACATTCAAAATTAAAAAGAATTGATATTTTAGGATATGAGAAAAAGATACAAAAATTACTTGAATTTATTTGATATTGAAAGCATTGACTACAATTTAATAGAAAATGGAATATCATTTGATGAAGAAAATATTGAAAAATCTAACATTATTCCTATATCCTGACGACAGTACAAAAAAAGGGGAATTGTTACGTATTTATCAACAATATTTCATGGTATCAAATGCAGCAAGATTGATTATTGCTGAAGCAACTGAAAAAGGAAGCAATATTCACGATTTAGCAGACTATGCCTTCGTTCAAATTAACGATACACACCCAAAGTATGGTAATCCCTGAATTAATCCGTATTATGACAGAAGAGCATAATATTTCTTTTGAAGAAGCAACAGAAATTGTAACAAAAATGACAGGATATACAAATCATACAATTTTGGCAGAAGCATTGGAAAAATGGCCTTTAGACTATCTGGAAGAAGTTGTGCCGAACATTGTTGAAATTATAAAAAAATTGGATAAAGTTATAAAAGCTAAATATTCAGATGAAAAAGTTCAAATTATCGACGAACAAAACAGAGTTCATATGGCAAATATGGATATTCATTTTTCTTCCAAGTGTAAATGGAGTTGCTTACTTTGCATACTGAAATCTTGAAAAATAGTGAACTTAAGAATTTTTATGAAATTTATCCTGATAAATTTAATAACAAGACAAAATGGGATTACATTTAGAAGATGGCTTGAAAGCTGTAACGAAGACTTGGCAGATTACTTGAAAGAATTAATTGGTACAGGTTATTTGACAGATGCTGAAAATCTAAAAGAACTTTTAAAATATGTTGATGATAAAACTGTGTACGAAAAAATTATCACAAATTAAACACAAAAATAAAATTAAATTGAAAAAGTATTTACAGCATACACAGGAATTGTTATTGATGAAAACAGTATCATTGATACTCAAATTAAAGAGATTCCACGAATACAAACGTCAACAAATGAATGCTTTGTATGTAATTAAAAAATATTTAGACATCAAAAATGGAAAATTACCAGAAAGAAAGATAACAGTATTATTTGGTGGAAAAAGCTGCACCAGCCTACATCATCGCTCAAGACATCATCCACTTGATACTTTGTTTATCAGAAATTATAAACAACGACCCAGAAGTAAAACAAACACTTAAATGTTTACCTAGTTGAAAAAACTACAATGTAGGATTAGCTGAAAAAAATTATTCCAGCAACAGATATTTCTGAGCAAATCTCACTTGCTTTCAAAAAGAAGCCAGTGGAACTGGAAATATGAAATTTATGCTAAATGGAGCATTGACTCTTGGAACAATGGATGGAGCAAATGTGAAATTCACGAACTTGTAGGTGACGATAATATCTATATTTTCGGAAAAACAGTGATGATATAATAGAATTATACGAAACTTCAGGTTATGTTTCAAAAGATTACTACACTCAAGATGGAATAAAAAGAGTAGTTGATTTCATAACTCTGATGAATTAATAAAAAGTAGGAAACAAAGAAAGATTGGAAAGACTTCAAAGATGAACTTATAAACAAAGACTGGTTTATGACATTAATCGACTTTGAAGATTACTACAACACAAAAAGAAAAGAATGTTTAAAGATTATGAAAACAAAGACTTTGTGGTACAAAAAGTAATAAACAACATAGCAAAAAGCAGGATTCTTCTCATCAGACAGAACAATCTGCACAATATGAAAATGAAATCTGGAAAACTAAATAAATTTTATAAGACGGGGATTTTAATATCCTCGTTTTAATTTTTACAAAAATCTATTACAAAGTAAAACTCTAATCATAACAGAATTTAGTGTAGTATTATAAACATTTGTTACAATAAAACAAATAAAAATTGTAGGAATTTGATATTTATGAAAAATATTTTTAATTGTAATACTTTGCTATAGTACGTAAGCTGTATTATTTGAGTCAAAAAGAATGGGCAGCATGATAATAAAAGAAGTAGCCGAAAGAGGTGTGCGATGCTATAGAGGAAAGTGGATACGTTTACTGGAAGACAAATCAGAAAATCGTCATTAGTATAAAATTTTCAGAAATGACTTGCTCAAAATTTTTGGGATTTTGATTTCTTTTATTTATTTTTGTAGGATTGCTCATTGTCGAGAATCCTTATCTTGCAGTAAAATTTATCCTAATAATTAAAATTATGGTAGATTTTAATTTTTAAGTAAAAGACAACTTATTTCAGCTTTTTTGTTATATTTAAGTTTGATAATAACTTTATGAAATTAGAATAATGTTAATAAGCAAGCTTTGTATTTTGCTGCAAAATTGAAATTTGAGACATGAGTACAAAGTATGTTTGATCCCTCTGTGTCAAAATAAATCAAATTATAGTAAATAAAAGTAAAAACAATTATTACTCAGTAATGTTTAGAATACAAAAATAGAAAAAGTTTAAAAAGTAAAGAAAAATAGTATTGACAAAAAGAGGAATATGATATTATTAATAAGCTAGTTTATTCTGGTAATACCAATATTTTATTGGGAGGGATAGAAAACAATGAGAGTACAAGTTATTTTAGAATGCACTGAAACTAAGTTGAGACATTATGTTACAACTAAAACAAAAACTCATCCTGAAAGATTAGAAATGAGAAAATACAATCCAGTGCTTAAAAGACATTCTCTTTACAGAAGTTAAATAATCTCATAAAAATAGATAGGGTCAGTAGTTCAATTGGTAGAGCGTCGGTCTCCAAAACCGAAAGTTGCGGGTTCGATTCCTGCCTGGCCTGCCATTTTATTTTATGAGAATAAAAAGAAATCAATTTTTAATTTTTAGAATATTTATAACTTTAAGTTGTGAAAAAAATAAAGCTAATGTTGGAAATAACGTGTTTGTAATAAAAAATTGATTTTTGAGTATGGTTTAAAAAATAAGTAGAAGTTTAAGATTCAGAAAAATTCTTGAATGATTCTAGGAGAAAATTATGAGTAAATTTAATTTAAAAAGAAGCTTTTGGAAATTTACGTGAAGAATATAAAAATATACTGGCCGGATAAAATTGAAGTTTATCATGTTACCGTAATTGTAATTTTGATGACAGCTTTTATAGCTATATATACACTTCTTTTTGATACGGCATTTTAATTTTGTGTTAGCAAAAAATAAGTGAAGTTTTAAAAAATCTTATAGGAGGCGCGTAAAGTGACTGAAACAAAGGAAAAAGTAGAAAAATGAAATTATATATGATGGTATATAATTCATACTTATTCTGGCTATGAAAAAGTTGCGGCTGATTTGGAAAAAGAATAGAGTCGCTAGATTTGACAGATAAAGTTTTTAGAATTTTAGTTCCAGAAGAAGAAGTTCTGGAAGAAAAACGTGGAAAACAAGTAAAAGGTTTCAGAAAGCTTTTTCCAAGTTATGTAATGATAGAAATGCTTTCTGTTAAGGAAGAAAATGAGTTAGGATTGGGATACCGTGTTGATAGTGATGCTTGGTATGTAATTAGAAACACAAACGGAGTAACTGGATTTGTTGGAGTTGGAAGTGATCCAATACCGTTATCTGATGAAGAAGCTTCAAATTTACTAGCTAAAATTGGAATTGATGTTGAAGGAGAAACTTCTCCGAGAATTGATATTGATTTTAAAGTTGGTGAAGTTGTTGAAGTAAAAAGGTGGATCTTTTGACGGACAACAAGGTGAAATCGCAGAAATCGACTATGAACATGGAAAAAGTAAAAGTAATGCTTGAAGTTTTGGGACGTTTGACTCCAGTAGAAGTTGAACATACTGAAATAGCAAAAATAGACTATTAAGAGTCTAAAAATGATAAATAAAGACAAAAAACAAGAAGTATTATTAGAGAATAATAATTAGCGAAATTTTAATTTGAAGAAAAAAAGTGGAGATTTAACAAATTCAATTACCACAGAGGAGGAAAAAATGGCTAAAGAAGTAATCGGAAAGATTAAATTACAATTAGAAGCGGGGAAAGCGAATCCTGCACCACCAGTAGGGCCTGCATTGGGGCAACATGGAGTAAATATTGCAGAATTCTGTAAATCATTTAACGCACAAACACAAGATAAGATGGGATTTGTAATTCCAGTAGAAATTACTGTTTATGCAGATAGAAGTTTTACATTCGTTTTAAAAACACCACCTGCATCAGATTTATTAAAAAGCAGCTAAAGTTCAAAAAGGTGCTGGAAACTCTATAAAAAGAAGTTGCTGGAACTATAACTAAAGCTCAATTACAAGAAATTGCAGAAACTAAAATGCCAGACTTAAACGCTGGAACAGTTGAAGCAGCTATGAACGATTATTGCAGGAACTGCAAGAAGTATAGGGGAATTAAAATTTCTGAATAATTAAAGTTATTCAAATTTTTAAAAGTTGAATAAATAAAAATAAAAATTTAAATGATTTAGAATAAGTGGGAGATTTAGTAAATTCAATTACCACAGAGGAGGAAATAATAAATGGCAAAAGAGGAAAAAGATATAACGATATTTCTCAAAAGTAGATAAAATGAAAGTTTATACACCAGAAGAAGCATTAGAATTAGTTTTCGATACTAAAAAGTGCTAAATTTGTTGAAACAGTAGAATTAGCAGTAAGATTAGGGAGTAGATCCAAGACACGCTGATCAACAAGTAAGAGGTACAGTTTCATTACCAAATGGAACAGGAAAAACTGTAAGAATATTAGCTGTACAAGTGGAGAAAAAATATTGATAAAGCATTAGCTGCAGGAGCAGATTTTGCTGGAGACGACGAATATATTAACAAAATTCAAAATGGATGGCTAGATTTTGATTTAGTAATCGCTACGCCTGATATGATGCCTAAATTAGGAAGATTAGGGAAGAATTTTAGGAACTAAAGGATTAATGCCTAATCCCTAAATCAGGAACAGTTACAACAAATATTGAACAAACAATTCAAGAATTTAAAAAGGAAAAGTTGCGTTTAAAAGTTGATAAATTAGGATCAATTCACTTACCAATCGGTAAAGTTGATTTCACAAAAAGAAGCTATCGTAGAAAACTTCAAAAGTTGCATTAGACCAAATTATCAAATTAAAAACCAGCTGCTTCAAAAGGACAATATTTAAGAACAGTTGCAATCTCATTAACTATGGGACCTGGAATTAAAGTTGATCCATTATTGGCTGGAGCATTTGTAGCTAAATAATAAAAATAATCTAGTAAAATTATATTTTTGCCGAGTAGATTTTTCTATTCGGTAATTTATAATAAAAATACAATTTTTAAAAAGGTACTTGCAATTTTTAAAAAGTTGTTGTATAATAATACATAATTAGTTTATATAAACTAAATAAATAACCAAAGACAGTAGGTAGAATATAAATTCTTTAAACCCTACCGAGGTGAAATATTATTGCAAATAGATATTAAAATTAAATAATAGATATTTTATAATAGTATGATACCTCTGAGCTTATTGTTTTTGTTTCAGAGGTTTTTATTAGAGGAGGTGAAACAAATTGCCAGCTACAAGCAAAAATTAGAAGCGAGTAAAAGGTTTAGTTGAAAAAAATTGAAAAGAGGCTAAAGCAGTAGTATTTGTTGATTATAAAGGAATCAGCGTTAATGAAGATACTGAACTTCGTAAAAATGCTAGAGAAGCAGAGGGTAGAATATTTCGTTGCTAAAAACAGATTGTTTAAGATAGCGTTGAAGGAAGCAGGATTTGATACAAATGTTGATGATTTATTAGAAGGAACTACATCGTTTGCATTAGGGATATGAAGACGGAGTTGCACCATCTAAATTAATCTTTGATTTTGGAAAAATTAAAAGACAAATTAACAATTAAAGGTGGATTATTAGAATCTGAAAGAGTTGACGTGTCAACTGTGGAAGCATTGAGCTAAATTACCATCAAGAGACGAATTACTTGGTCAAATTGCTTTACGGATTGTTGTCGCCAGTTAGAATGTTGGCTGTTGCATTGACAAATGTTGCAGAACAAAAAGAAACTGGAGAACCAGCAGTAGCTGCAGAGTAATCGTTTGAAATAAACTATTTAAAAATAAAAAAATAAACTAAAAATAATAAAAATAAATTTAAGAAAAATTAGGGAGGAAATAAAATAATGGCATTTAATAAAGAACAATTTATAGAAGATTTAAAAAGCTATGTCTGTATTAGAATTAAAAAGAAGTAGTTGAAGCTATTGAAGAAACATTTGGAGTATCAGCTCAACCAGTGGCAGTTGCAGGAGGTGCAGCAGCAGGAGTGCAGCAGCTGAAGAAAAAAACTGAATTCGACGTAATCTTAGTATCTCCAGGAGGAGCTAAATTAGCAGTAATTAAAGAAGTAAGAGGAATTACAGGATTAGGGACTTAAAGAAGCTAAAAGAATTAGTTGAAGCTGGTGGAAAAAGCAGTTAAAGAAGGAGTTTCTAAAGAAGAAGCTGAAGCTGTTAAAGCTCAATTAGAAGGTGCAGGAGCAACTGTAGAATTAAAATAGTAAAAACAACAAATCAATAGTAAAGACACTCTTAAATTTCATAGAGAGTGTCTTTTTCCACTATAAAATTTAGAAAAAGGATTATTCTTTTTGTATTAATTTTTATAAGTTAAAATTATTCATAGTCATAGTAATAAAATTGAACTTATATTTTTAAAAGAGGTGATTAGTATAATTAAAATTTAAGCTAAATACAGGGTTTAAAATATCCAAAATAACACTATTTTAGTCTATTTTTTTAAGTTATGGAATAATAGAAATATAGTTTGTATATAAAAATTATGGATGAATTTTTAAATTATTTTTCTTAAATAGTTGATGACACTGTTTAAGTTCACATATTAATTAACCAATTTTAAAAGCCGACTCGAAAGTTGCGACTATTTTACTCAAGCAGCAAAAACTGTTTGATTTTTAATAGTTTGATTTAAAGCAGTTTGAGTATAATAACAAATCGAAATTATGAGAACAGTTTTTATTACAAATTTAATTTGAAATTGAATAAATAATAAAGAATATAGTTCTTTATAGGGAGGAATTTTTAAATGAACAAACTTATTGAAAGATATAGTTTCGGAAAAAATAGTAGATAGAGGAAATGCCGCATTTTTGGAATTTCAGTTAAATTCATATGAAGATTTTTGCAGACAAAAAGTGCCGCCTCAAAAGAGAAAAATAAAGGTTTTGAAGCAATCTTTAATGAAAATTTTTCCAATCGAATCCAGTAATGGATTATTAAAATTAGAATATTTATGGTATGAAATTCACGATAATGATGAGCCTTTAAATGATGAATTAGAGTGTAAAAAGAGGTAAAAACATATTCTGGTCAATTAAAAGTTAGACTAAAATTAACTAACAAAAGAACAGGAGAAATTCAGGAAACTTTAGTTCATTTTCGGAGATATACCACTTATGACCGATAAAAGCGACGTTTATTATAAATGGTGCTGAAAGAGTCGTTATTTCTCAATTGCACAGATCACCAGGAATTACTTTTAACAAGGAATTGAATATTCAGACAGGAAAAGATGTGTTCATTGGGAAAAATCATCCCTTATAAAGGAACATGGCTTGAATTTGAAACTGATAAAAATGATATTTTAAATGTAAAAATTGATAGAAGAAAAAAGTTTTATTACCTGTATTTTTAAAAAGCAGTAGATTTTTTTCCAAAATAATGCAGAAATTATGGATCACTTTTTGAAGAAAAAGAAGTTGAAGTGTCAGAACTTTATGAAAAATATAGAGATACTGAGTTGGAAGAAGTTTTACGTCTCAAGATTAGAAGGAAGTTTTGTAAAAGAAGATATTTTAGATGAAGAAACTGGGGAATTTGTGGCGGAAGCTGAAGAAATTATTGATATGCCAGTTATTCAGAGAATAATTGATGCAAAAGTGCCTGTACTTAGTATCTGGAAAGTAAAACCTGAAGATAGAATTATTGCTAATGCTTTGGTTCATGATAGTACAAAAAACAGTGATGAGGCTGTTATAGAAGTGTTTAGAAAATTGCGTCCAGGAGACTTGGTAACTGTGGACAGTGCCAGATCGCTTGTTAAACAGATGTTCTTTAATCCACAAAGATATGATTTAGCAGATGTTGGAAGATACAAGGTTAACAAAAGATTGAAACTGGATGTGCCAGCGGATGTAATCGTATTGACAAAAGAGGATGTTTTGCAGACTATTGAGTATGTGAAAAATCTTGTAAGTGGGGAAGGATTTACAGATGATATTGACAACTTGTCAAATAGACGTGTAAGAGGTGTTGGAGAGCTGCTTTCTATCCAAATAAAAAGGTGGAATGCTTAAAAATGTCTAAAATGGTCAGAGAAAAAAATGACAATTCAAGATATTACAACATTGACTCCACAAAGTTTATTAAATACAAAAACCATTAAATGCGTTAATTCTTGAGTTTTTTGGAAGTGGACAGCTATCACAATTTATGGATCAGTCTAATCCATTGTCAGAATTGACTCATAAGAGAAGAATTTCAGCATTAGGACCAGGGGGACTTTCTAGAGACAGAGCAGGATTTGAGGTTCGTGACGTTCATAATTCGCATTACGGGAAGAATTTGTCCAATAGAAACTCAGAGGGACCAAATATCGGACTTATCGCTTCACTTTCGACTTATGGAAAAGTTAATAAATACGGATTTATTGAAACTCCGTTTTGTAAAAATAAATGATGGAAAAAGCTGATTTTTAATGATATTAGATATTTAGCCGCTGATGAAGAGGAAGGTCTGTTTATCACGAGGCTGATACTCCTATTGATAAAGACGAAACTTCTGACTGATGAAGTTGTGTGCCGTTATGGAGATGAAATTGTGCATATTGATAAATCAAAAGTTGACATTCTGGATGTGTCGCCTAAACAGCTAGTATCTGTTTCAGCAGGATTAATTCCATTCTTGGAACATGATGATGCCAATCGTGCGTTAATGGGATCAAACATGCAGCGTCAAGCCGTACCATTATTAAAAACTCAGGCTCCTTATGTAGGAACTGGGCTTGAAAGAAAAAGTTGCTGTGGATTCAGGGGGCAGTTATTACTTCAAAAGCAACTGGAACTGTAACTTTTTTGTAGATGCAAGAAAAATTATTGTAACTGATGAAGATGGAAAAGATTATTACCATAGATTACTAAACTTTGAAAAATCTAACCAATCAATGTGTTTACATCAAAAACCAATTATTGACTTGGGAGATAAAGTTAAAAAAGGTGATATTATTGCAGATGGACCGTCTACTGCAGGTGGAGATTTGGCGTTAGGTAAAAATATCCTGCTGGCATTTATGCCTTGGGAAGGATATAACTTTGAGGATGGAATTCTTATTTCTGAAAGACTTAGAAAAGATGATGTGTTACATCAATTCATATTGAGGAATTTGACATTGAGGCAAGAACTACAAAATTAGGTGATGAGGAAATTACAAGGGAAATTCCTAATGTTTCTGAAGAAGCCTTGAGAAATCTTGATGAAAATGGAATTATAAGAATAGGGGCTCACGTAACTCCTGATGATATTCTTGTTGGAAAAGTAACTCCTAAAGGAGAAACTGAACCACCAGCAGAAGAAAAAATTACTCGTGCAATCTTTGGGGGAAAAAGGCAAAAGATGTAAGAGATACTTCATTAAGACTTCCACATGGAGTAAAAGGTACTGTTGTGGATGTGCTTGAATTATCTAAGGAAAATGGAGATGACCTAAAAGCTGGAGTAAACAAACTAATCAGAATTTATATTGCAGAAAAAAGAAAAATAATGGTTGGGGATAAAATGTCTGGACGTCATGGAAACAAAGGGTAATTTCAAGAGTATTGCCAGTCGAAGATATGCCGCATTTAGAAAATGGAACACCGATAGATGTTTGTCTTAACCCACTTGGAGTGCCATCACGTATGAATATCGGACAGGTTTTGGAAGTACATTTGGGACTTGCAATCGGAGATATTGACAAATATATTGCAACGCCAGTATTTGATGGGAGCAAGTGAAGATGTTAAAAATTACTTGGAAGAAGCTGGATACAGCAGAACTGGTAAAGTAAAACTAATTGACGGAAGAACTGGACAGCCATTTGACAACCCAGTAACAGTTGGACGTATGTATATGTTAAAACTTCACCACTTGGTAGAAGACAAAATGCACGCCAGAGCAATCGGACCGTACTCACTTGTTACTCAGCAGCCACTTGGAGGAAAAGCTCAATTTGGTGGACAAAGACTTGGAGAAATGGAAGTTTGGGCATTGGAAGCCTACGGTGCATCAAATATCCTTCAAGAAATGCTTACAGTTAAATCAGATGACATCAGCGGAAGAACAAAAACTTATGAAGCCATCGTAAAAAGGACGGAAGCAATGCCAGAAGCAGACGCTCCAGAATCATTTAGAGTATTAATTAAAGGAATTCCAGTCACTTGGACTAGATGTTGCTCTTTATGATAAAGATGGAGAACAAATTGAATTAGATAAGAAATATAGATGCTTAGTAAAATTAAATATAAAATAGCAAGGGGTCTTGACCCTTGTTATGAAAAATTAATAAAAATAAGAATAATTTTGGGAGAGAATATGAAAAAATATTTTTGTTTTAGCGATTGTTTTTAGCAGTTTTTGTGAATGTTAATACATTTTCTGCAAGTAGTCTAGTTTCGAGTAAAAAAAGTTCATCTAGTCAAATAAATTCAGACTGAAGCTGCAGAGTTGCATTAAATGTTTGATACACACTTGTAGATGATTCATCATATGACAGTTGATACTCAGGAATGATATAGATAATCATAAACTTACTGATCTGAAACATTATAGTGAATATTTTGCAACATTTTAATATGGACAGATGAAGATATTGATAGAAATTGATGATGTAGTGATGTTTGATGATATTATGAGACTGGAGAAGATGCTCTATAACAAATATGAAAGATCATTTGGGCATGTCAGGATATTCCAAGACTGGTTTAAGCTAGTAGATACAATCAAAGATGGATATGTAATTGTATGAAAGTGAGATCAATACTAAATATTAAAAGTTATAAATAGACGGAAAATGGAAAGTGATGAGCTGGGAGAATGAAATTTCCAGACAGATGCTTTAAAAATGGACCTTAAAGAACAAATATATAAATTATTTGATATAGAGTTATTAAAACGAAAAAGTTTTTCCCTTTACTTTTAAAAAGTGGAATTAAAAGAATAGAGGAGGCTCTTAACGAATGAGTATAAGAGATTTTGACAGTATTCAAATAAAATTGGCATCGCCAGAAAAGATTTTGGAATGGTCGTATGGTGAAATTACAAAAAGCCGAAACAATAAATTATAGAACTTTAAAAACCTGAAATGGACGGATTATTCTGTGAGAGAATATTTGGGACCAGTCTAAGGATTATGAGTGTGCCTGCGGGAAGTACAAGAGAATGCGTTACAAAGGCATGGTATGTGAAAAATGTGGTGTTGAAGTGACAACTTCAAAAGTTAGACGTGAAAGAATGGGACATATTAAACTTGCTACACCGATTGCACATATCTGGTATTCTAAAGGTACGCCCTAATAAAATGAGCCTTTTATTGGGAATCAGTACGAAGGAATTGGAATCAGTTTTGTATTTTTCAAGATATATTGTGACTGATCCAGGAGAAACTGGGCTTCAAAAAGGAGAAATCCTGACAGAGCGGGAATATAAATTGCAAGAAAGTCAATTTAAAAACGAATTTACAGCAAAAATGGGAGCTGAAGGAGTTTTTAGCTTTACTTGAGGAAATTGATTTGCTTGAATTAGAGAAAAACTTCAAAAATGAAATGGACACAGAACACTCTACTCAAAAGAAGAAAAGTTATAAAAAGATTAAAAATAGTAAGAGATTTGATAGAAGCTGGAAATAGACCAGACTGGATGATTATGACTGTGTTACCAGTAATCCCTGCTGATTTACGTCCGATGGTTCAATTAGATGGTGGAAGATTTGCTACTTCTGACTTGAATGACTTGTATAGAAGAGTGATTAACAGAAATATAAGACTTAAAAAATTGATGTCAATAAAAGCTCCTGAAATTGTGATTAAAAATGAAAAAAGAATGCTTCAGGAAGCTGTGGATGCATTAATTGACAATGGTAGACGTGGAAAACCAGTTGTTACACAAAACAACAGGGAATTAAAATCACTTTCTGATATGTTAAAAGGTAAACAAGGGCGTTTTAGACAAAATCTTTTGGGAAAACGTGTGGATTATTCAGGAAGATCGGTTATTGTCGTTGGACCAAGTTTAAAAATGAATCAATGTGGTCTTCCTAAAAAGATGGCACTTGAGCTGTATAAGCCGTTTTTGATGAGAGAGCTTGTAAAAAGGGAATTAGCTTCAAATATTAAAGTGGCTAAGAAAATGGTGGAAGAAGAAGATGAAAATGTATGGGAATTGATTGAAGAAATTATTAAAAATCACCCTGTTCTTTTAAACCGTGCTCCAACATTACATAGACTTTCAATTCAGGCATTTGAGCCAATCTTGATAGAAGGAAAGGCAATAAGACTTCACCCGCTTGTATGTTCTGCATTTAATGCGGATTTTGATGGTGACCAAATGGCAGTACATTTGGTATTGTCACAAGAAGCACAAATGGAAGCAAAATTATTAATGCTTGCAACAAATAACATCATTGCACCGTCAAGTGGTAGACCGATAGCAGTTCCATCACAAGATATGGTAATGGGATGTTATTATATGACAAAGGAAAGAAAAGGTGTAAAAGGAGAAGGAAAATCTTTTTCTAACAAAAATCAGTTAATTACAGCTTACCAAAATGGGCAAGTTGCAGTTCATGCACTTGTAAATGTGAGAATTGACGGACAAACTATTCAAACTACACCTGGACGTCTTATGTTTAACACAATGCTTCCAAAAGAAGTGAGAGATTATACTAAAAACATTTGGTAAAGGTGAATTAGGGAAATTAATTGCTGGATTATATAAGAAATTTGGATTTGAGAAAACATCAGCATTATTGGATAAAATTAAAGAATTTGGTTTCCATTATGGAACACTTGCTGGAATTACTGTTGGAATTGAAGATCTGGAAATTCCAGAAAAGCAAGAAGACTATTTTGGAAAAAGCTGAAAATGAAGTGGCTGAAATTGAAGAGCAATATAAGGCTGGAGAAATCATTGATGCAGAAAGATACAGAAGAACAGTTGCGATTTGGGATGAGGCAGTTTCAAAAGTAACTAAGGATATGATGGACAACTTGGATGAATTTAATCCAGTTTACATGATGGCGAACTCTGGAGCCAGAGGGTCAATTGCACAAATGCGTCAACTTGGTGGAATGCGTGGACTTATGGCAGATACGCAAGGACGTATTATCGAAATGCCAATTAAAGCCAACTTTAGAGAAGGACTTAATATTCTTGAATTCTTTATGTCATCACATGGAGCGAGAAAAGGACTTGCCGATACAGCATTAAGAACTGCGGATTCAGGATATTTGACAAGAAGGCTTGTTGATATTTCACACGAAGTTATTGTAAATCATGATGACTGTGGATGTGAGCATGGAATTGTCGTATCAGACTTGATGGATGCTGGGGAAGTTATTGAAAAATTAAGTGAAAGAATTTACGGAAGAAACTTAGCAACTGACTTGATTCACAATGGAGAGCTTATGGCCAAGAGAAATACTTTAATAACTGATGACTTGATTAAGAAAATCGAAGAGCTGGATATTCGTGAAGTGGAAATAAGAACGCCTTTGACTTGTAAATTGGAAAAAGGAGTTTGTAAAAAATGTTACGGACTAGACCTTTCTAACCACAAGGAAATTCTTAAAGGGGAAGCAGTTGGAGTTATTGCAGCTCAATCAATTGGAGAACCTGGTACACAGCTTACAATGCGTACTTTCCATACTGGAGGGGTAGCAACGGCAGCTTCTGTTCAGTCAGATGCTAAAGCTGATGTTTCTGGAAAAGTTAAATTTAGAGATATTACTACACTTATAAATGAGGAAAGGAAAAAGAAATTGTTGTATCACAAAATGGACGTGTAATAATAGGAAAGCATAGATATGAAGTGCCATCAGGTTCGGCTTTACACGTAAAAGACGGAGATACAGTTGAGAAAGGACAAGTCCTTGTAGAATTTGATCCTTACCAAATACCGATTATTACATCTGAAGAAGGAAAGAGTGGAATTTAGGATATTTACGTAAGGAAAATATTGACGTAAAATATGGAGTTACTGAAAAAGTTGCGATAAAACCTGTGGAGAGTAATGATGTAAACCCTAGAATTATCATTTATACAAAAGATAACAGAAGAGTTGAATATGCAGTTCCATATGGAGCATATTTGATGGTAAATGAAGGAGGATACGGTTGAAAAGGGCAAGTTATTACTAAAAATTTTTGAAAACTGAGAAGGAAATAAGGATAATACTGGAGGTCTTCCTCGTGTGCAGGAATTATTTGAGGCAAGAAATCCTAAAGGAAAAGCTATTCTGTCAGAATTTGCAGGACGTGTAGTATTCTCAGACAAAAAGAAAAAAGGTATGAGATTAATCTTGATTGAAGATCCTGAAAGTGGAGAATTAATTCAGGAATATACAGTTCCAGTGGGAGAACATTTAGTTGTAACTAATGAAATGTTAATTGAAAAAGGTGCCAAGTACTGACGGACTGTTTCGCCACATGATATTCTGAAAATAAAAGGGCTTGTAGAAGCACAACAATTTATTCTTGAATCAGTACAGCAAGTGTATAGAGAACAAGGAGTTGCAGTTAACGACAAACATATTGAAATAATTGTAAAACAAATGTTCCAAAAAATTAAAGTTAAGGAAGCTGGAGATACATTATTCCTAGAAGATGAATTAATTGACAAGAAAAATTGTGGAACGTGAAAATGAAAAATTAATTTCAAAAGGAAAACGTCCAGCAACATATGAGCCAGTAATTCAAAAGTATTACAAAAAGCCGCAGTAAATACGGAAAGTTTCATTTCAACATCATCATTCCAGGAAACAACAAAAGTTCTTGCAAATGCCGCTGTTGAAGGTAAAACAGACAGACTTGAAGGACTTAAAGAAAATGTAATTATTGGTAAGAAAATACACTGGAGGAACTGGATTTGAAAGATTATAGATATTTGGGATGCAGTTTTAAAAATGATGTACTGGAAGAAGAAAATGCAAAAATAGAAGCTGAAGCAAGTGAAGGAAAAATTGAAACAGATGAAACTTTACAAACTGTTAAAAGATAACTCAAATAAAAATTGAAGAAACAGTAGAAACAGAATAAAAATTTAATTTTGAAAATATATTTCTGTTAAGTCAATTTTTGAAATAAAGAATAAAATATTGTGAATAGGAGATTTATGAATATGAATTTCCCTTATTCATCGATAAAATAAAGGTGGTTTTTAATGAAAGGAAAATTGATTATTGTTTCAGGATCATCAGGTTCCAGGAAAATCAACAGTCACAAAATTAGTAAAAGATAGACTCAAATATCCCATTATCAATATCAGCAACAACTCGACAGCCAAGAACCGGAGAAATCAACGGAAAAGATTGCTTTTTAACTAAAAATATTTGAACAAAAATAAAAACGATGAATTTTATGAATATGCAAATGTTCACAGAAATTATTATGGAACATTGAAAGAGGTTGTGGAAAGCAACTAAGCAAAGGATTAAATGTAATTCTGAAATTGATGTACAAGGTGCATTAATTAGCGAAAGAAAAAGAAAAGGATGCTATTCTTGTGTTTTTAGAACAAAGGATATGGAAACGCTGGAAAATAAGCTTCGTAACAGGAAAAACTGATACGGAAGAAGTTATTCAGCTACGTTTGAAAAATGCAGCAAAAGAGCTGGAATATGAATCAAAATATGATTACACTATAATAAATAATGACATTGAGCAGTCTTGCCAAGAATTGATAGATATTATTAATTCATAATACACTTGAATCCTTTCAAAAATCGAACTAATAATGAGATAATTTTAAAGTTTAGTAGAATACTTATAATTCTTGAGTTTGGTTTTTAAGATGATTTTACTAATTAAGAGGAGAATAAAAATGAAAAAGAAAAATAACAATAGATGAACTATTGACTAAAAATACCTAATAAATACGAACTTGCAATCGTTTCAGGAAAAATTGCAAAAAGGAATTTGCTAAAGGAAAACGAAATCAGAAATAATGGATGAAGTTTTTAAGGACATAATGGATGATGAAGTGGAAGTTGTTCGTGAAATTAATGAAGAAAAATATGGGAAATTAAATTTATGTACAAAGTATTGACTATTTAGAAAAATAAATTATACTAATAGTGTAAGTATTTTTATGGAACTGTGTGTGATGGAGGAATAAAAATATGTTTTTATAGTGAAGAAGAGATACAAAAATTAATTGATAATTTGGATATTGTCGAAGTAATCGGCGAATATGTAAATTTAAAGAAAGCAGGTTCAGATTATAAAGAGCTATCTCCTTTTTAAAGATGAAAAACTCCATCCTTTTACAGTCAGTCCAGTAAAAAATATTTTTAAAGACTTTAGTACACAAATTGGCGGAAATGTAATTTCATTTTATATGAAAATTAATGACATTGGCTTTGTTCAGGCGGTAGAGGAATTATCACAGAAATACAATATTCCATTAAAGAAAAGTGGAAAATCTCAAAAATAGTCAGAAAGATAAGCAGAAACAAGCCGAAAAACAAAGAATATTTTGAAATAATGAATGAAGCACAGACTTTTTGAAAATAATGTGGAAAAATATGAAGAAGCATTGAGAGTATATGAAAAATCAGGGATTTTTCACTAGAAGATATGAAAAATTTCAAAATTGGATTTGCTTTCTAGTACACGAGATGGATTATTTCAATATTTAATAGAAAAATTTTTCAGAAAATAAGATAATGAAGCTGGGACTTGCTAAAAGAAATGAAAATGGAGAAATTTATGACAGCTTTTAGAAACAGAATAATTTTCAATTTACAATATTGAAGGTAAAATAGTGGCATTTGGGGGACGGATAATTGAGAAAAATTCCAATTTGCCAAAATACCTTAATTCCCCCAGATTCGCCTATTTTCAAAAAGGGAAGAGAACTTTTTGGAATAAAGTATCAAGGAGGGAATGTCAAGAAAAAAGGTTTTGCTATACTGATGGAAGGTTATCTAGATGTACTGACGGCACAAAAATGGATTTGAAAAATGCAGTAGCAAGCCTTGGAACAGCCTTTACTGAAGAACAGGCACAACTTCTGAAAAAATATACAGATAAAATTTTGATTGCTTATGATAATGATGAAGCTGGGAGAAATGCCGTAATAAAAAGCTGGCTACATTCTAAAAATATGATTTTGATATAAAATGTCTTGTCCTAAAAAGGTGAAGAAAAAGGATCCTGATGAATTTTACGAAAAATGGGAAAAAGCATTTATAGAAGTTGTAAAAGAGTCAAAGGAAATATTTGATTTTTAATTTTGGAATTTTTCAAAGGAAATGGATTTGAAAGATGTAGACAATGTAACTAAATTTATCAGAAAATTTAAGCCTCAAATGTTACAGATAATCTTAGAAAAATCTTTATTTACAAAAATTATCAACAGAATTTGGAATTGATGATTTATTCTAAAAGAAGAATTAGGAAATTTAACACCAGAAAAATCTCCAAAAAACCAAGAATTTCAAGTGACGAGAATACAGTCAAGTTTAAAAAGCTAAAGGAAGATTTGTATATTGAGCTGGAAAAACAGACATTTATATATTTTTAAAAATGTTATGATTCTGAAAAGCAAAAGTGTGAAAAATTATTAAATAAAAAGTTTAGCTCTTCAATATTTAATAAGTTAGTAGAAGATATGAAAAACAATAAATTTCGATATAAGGAAGCTGGATAAAATAGATATTACTAAAGAAGAATCGGAAATAATTATGGGACTGCAGTTTTCTGCAGACAAAGATATTAAAGATAAGGATATTTATTTTAGGAAATTTATTTTGGATGGATTAAAAGGAAATAGACGAAGAAAGACGAAAAAGTGATGAAGAGAATGATAAAAATAAAGAAACTTGAATTGAAAAATATTGTTAAAAATTAAAAATATTAGTAAAATTGACGAAATTGAAAAATTATACGATGAATTTATATTAATAAGGAGATTAAGTTATGTCTGATAAAACAAAATTTAAAAATAGTCTGGCAAAATTTTTATAAAACAGGCACGAGAACAAAAAGTTGTAAGTTACGAAGAAATAAATTTCTGTTTTATCTATTGGATTTTTCAACTGAAAAATTGAACAGTTAATAAAAACTGACTGATGACGGTGTTCAAATTGTAGATACTAAAAAGAAAAAGAGGACTTGTTAAAAGTTCCCGAAACTCTAGCGGACATTGAGAAAAATGGAAATATCAGATTTTGAAGATGCTCATGACGAATTTGTGGAAAGTGAAATCGACGATTCGAAGTGGACAAATGTACGCAGACGGATCTGTGAAAATGGCAGAAAGTATGGATGTAGACGAGCCAATAAAAATATTTTGCGTGAAAATTGGACAAATTCCATTACTTAGCTATGAAGAAGAAATTGATTATGCTCAAAGAGTGTTAGATGGTGAAGAAGAAGCAAAGCAAAATTAATCGAATCAAAACTTAAGACTTGTTGTAAGTATCGCTAAAAACATACAAATCGTGGATTAAAAATGCTAGATTTAATTCAAGAGGGAAATATGGGGCTTATGAAAGCTGTAGAAAAATTTGAATATGAAAAAGGATTTAAATTTTCCACATATGCGACTTGGTGGATTAGACAGGCGATAACACGTGCGATTGCCGATCAGGGAAGAACTATAAGAATACCTGTTCATATGATTGAAACGATTAACAAAATCAAAAAAGAAAGCCGAATTATTTTGCAGGAAACTGGAAAAGAGCCGACAGCGGAAGAGTTGGCTGAAAAAGCTGGAATTACCAGTAGAAAAGGTAAAAAGTATTCTTGAAATGAATCAGGATCCAATTTCTTTAGAAACACCAGTTGGAAGTGAAGAAGACAGTGAGCTGGGAGATTTTGTTGAAGATGACAAATTTGCAAATCCTGATGACGCGACAACAAGGATTTTGTTAAAGGAACAGCTTGATGAAGTATTAAAAACATTGAATGAGCGTGAGGAGATGGTACTCAGATATAGATATGGACTGGATGATGGCTCACAGCTTTGGAAGAAGTAGGAAAAATTTTAATGTGACAAGAGAACGTATCAGACAGATTGAGGTTAAAGCGTTAAGAAAAATTAAGACATCCAAGCAGAAGAAAAATTGGAAGATTACAGGAGCTAAAGTTTTTAGCTCCTTTTAGAATATATTTGGATTTCTTTAAAATTAACTAATGAAAAATAATTGAGAAAGTGAAATTTGAGTAGAATGTCGTAATTTTTGAGTTTAGTTTTAAAATAAAATATTATTATAATAAGGGGATAAATAAATGTTAGAAAATATTTTTGAAGATATTAAGAAAAAGGGAAATTCAGTTTTGAAAAGATAATTGAAAATTATAGCTTAAGTGATGATGAATTTTTGAATTTCTGAATTTGTTTATTTGGAAAAATATTCCAGAGTTAGGGACTTCTACAGATGGAAGTGATTTTATAGTTTTAGAAGATGAAAAATATATTTATTGAAGAAAAAGATACAATAAAATCGTATTTGGAAGACATAAGGAGAAAATACAAGAACTTGAGAAAAATAGAAATGAAAATGAAGAATTAATTGATAGGATACTTGAAAATAGCTGTAAAGGAAAGTCTGTTTTATTCAAAATATGGTTTCTCGTTTTTGGATACAGTTCAGGAAGCTACGCTTGGAATTATTTCAGGAATAAGTTATTTTGATGAAATTAGCTCGAATTACTAAAGAACCTGAATTTTTGTGAAAAAATTTTTGCTGTAAAAGTATATTTTGGAATTTCAGAAAGAACTGCTAAAGGACATTAAATCGTCTGAATTATCGTATATTTTATATTTAAAAAGTAAAAAGTTGATAAGAGTATGGGCTTTTCAATGGATGAAATCAGCAAGCAAATGAATGTTTCAACAGAATACATTGAACAGCTGGAAAAATTATTTGATGATATTAATCCTGAAGAATTAATTGAAAATACACAGATATTGGAAAAAGCTGATAAAATAACACAAATGTACATTCTGGAAAAATATTCAAAAAAACTGAATTATCTGGATGAACAAATTTTAGTAATGGCTTATGGGCTTGATGACAGAGTTTATACAGAAAAGGAAATTACCAAATCCTTAAATATCTGCAAGTCATAACGTGAATATTTTAAAGGAAAAAGCACTTAATAAATTGTCAATTGATTTGATGAGAAATGATTTTGTGGAAAATAATGAAGAAACAAATTACATAGTAAATTAGACATATGAAAGGAAATAATAATTATGAAATTATGGGAAATAATGGAGAATTACATACACTCTTTAATCCAAAAATAGCTGAAGAATGGGATAATGTTGGACTTTTGATGGAGATAATACGAAAAAGATGTTAATAAAGTTTTATTTTGTCTGGATGTTACAGAAAAAGTTATAGAGAAATCTATAAAGAATAACGTAGACTTAATAATTTCACATCATCCAGTAATTTTTCAGGATTTAAAAAGTTACAAATGAAACTTTACATGGAAGAAAACTACTAAAATTAATAGAAAATAAAATAGCAGTTTATTCAATTCATACAAATGCAGATTTTTGCAATTAACGGATTAAATGACTTATAATGGATAAATTTAAATTTGGAAGGAGAAAAATAATTGTAAATGAACATAAATTTGAAGATTATAATCCAATAAAAATAAAATGGAACACGTGCATGGCGGACTTGCCAGAATTAAAATATTAAATGAAAAAAATGAAATTAGAAGATTTGCTTGAAAAATAAAAAGATGCACTTGGGATAAGCTATGTGAGATATGTTGGAGATAAAAAAATTCCTATGTAAAAATAGGACTGGTTACAGGCGGTGGAAGTTCATTTATGTATGATATTGCTGATAAAATTGATGTTTTTGACAGGGAGACTTATGATACATGAATCTTTGGATGCATTGGAAGAAGGAAGATTCTTGTAGATGTTGGTCATTTAGAAAGCGAATATCTATTTGTAGATATGATGGAACAGAAAATGAGAAAATTTTTAATGGGAGAAATGATACTGTCATTTTGAAGATGAAGTATTTAAATTAGGATAATGTTTTCTTTTGAAAAACTAGAATAAAAATAAAAATATCCTTAAAATTGCTAAAAATTTTGAATATTTCAGGACAAAGTGCTATAATACGTTTATATAATTTTTAAAAATTTGATTATCAAACGAATTTAGTCAAAAATTTTTAAAAAGTAAAAACTATAGAAAGAAGGAAAAATCTTTTATGGAAAAAGACACACAAGCTGGTACAGCAAATTTAAAAGCTTTCGGTCCTGGTATTCTTATGGCTTCAGCAGCTATTGAGGTTCTCATATCGTGGCTTCTACACAAGCGGGAGCATTATATGGATGGCAATTAGCAATTATCGTTATTTTAGTCAATATTAAATATCCATTTTTCCGTTTTGGGACTCAATATACATTGGAACGTAAGTATTCGTTAATTGAAGGATATGAAGAAAAGGGAAAAATTTACTTATGGGTATTCTTTATTATGAATATATTTTCTGCAGTTATTAACGTTGCGGCAATAGGTATTTTGACGGCGGCAATTTTGGCAAATATTTTGAAATTGACATTTCTAAGCAGCCTTACACCTGCGGCAATGGCTTCAATGATTAACATGCTTACTACAATTGTTCTTGTAGGCTCGCTTGCAATGATGGTTTTTGGAGGTTACAAACTTTTAGACAGCTCTTCAAAATTTATCGTTATTTCATTGACAGTTGCTACAATTGTTGCAGTTGTTATCGCATTGTTTCAAACAACATCCTATGGCACCTGGCTTTGTTGCCCCATCTCCTTGGAAACTTGCGGCATTGCCATTTATCGTATCATTAATGGGATGGATGCCTGCCCCAATTGAAATTTCCGCAATTAATTCGATGTGGACAGTTGAAAAACAGCAGAATATGAAAGTTCCTCATAAAATCGCCATGCTTGATTTTAATGTAGGTTACTGGGTTACAACAATTCTAGCTTTTGTTTTTCTAGCATTAGGGGCATTAATTCAATATGGTACAGGTACGGCGATTAAAGGGGCAAGTGCAGCTTATATTGCCCAGTTTATCAAGATGTATTCAAGTGTAATTGGAAGCTGGTCAGGACTTTATTGCATTTATTGCGTTCATGTGTATCTTTGGTACGACAATCACAGTTGTAGATGGTTATTCACGTGCCAATGCCGAATGCCTTAGATTAATTATGAAAAAGGGAGAAGTTAAGACATCTCACTTTAATATATGGATGACAGTAACAGCAGCTATAGCAATGATTATAGTATTTTTCTTTGCTGGAAATGTAGCTGCGATGATGAATTTTGCTATGATATTCTCATTTGTTTCAGCTCCAGTATACTCGTATCTTAATTTTTTTCACTGGTTAAAGATAACAGTAGACTGCCTGTCTGGCTATGGTTTTTATCAGTTGCAGGAATTATTTATTTAACAGGATTTACACTATTTTTCTTGTTTTATTTATCTGAATTTTAAAAATAAATAAAAATAATATATTTTTAAGTCGGGATTATTCCTGATAAAGTAAAAATAGAAATTTTCTCACTACTCTTTAAATATAGATTATTAATTAAAATTTTAATATCAAATTATAAAATGAAATAAATAGAAAACTTTGAATAAGATAATCATAACTTTTTGAATTTGATATCATTATAAACAGTTTTATCAATAAATTTTACAAATGAAAAACTAATATAAAAATGATATATTATTTCTTGAAATTTATTAGATATAGAAAGAGGAAAGAAATAGAATGAAAAAGAAAAATTAGTAACAATAGTAAAAAGTAATATTTTCTATGGCATTTTTAGCACTATCATCGCTTTCATTTGCTGATGGTGCAGATTATCGAGATTATAAAGCACTGCTAATTGGAGATGTCAATGGAAATATTATAAAAGAAGACAACAGTTTAGCTGTTAGACCGTTAGCTCAGTAACAAAAAATTATGACATCAATATTGACACTGGATAAAATAAAAAAGCGGAATGATTTCTTATGATGATAAGGTTACAGTTTCATCAAAAGCAGCATCAGTTCCTTATGGAATAAAATTAACGGCTGGAAAGCAATATACAGTAAGAGATTTATTAAAAGCAACAATTATCAAATCATCAAACAATGCCGCATATGCACTTGCTGAATATGTTGGAGGAAATGAGCCAAACTTTGTACAATCAATGAATGAAAAAAGCTAGAAGTTATGGACTGAGTCACTCAGATACTGTTCACCACACGGACTTCCGCCTAGCTATACAGGTTCATGTATGGATCGAAATGCAAAAGACTTATACAAATTAGCTCAAATAACAGTAAAAGATTACAGCGAATATTTAAACTTTTCAAAAAATAAAACAGATTACGTAGATAATGGAAACACAAAAGTAACATCAACAAATTCACTTCTAGGAAATGTATTAGGAGTAGACGGAATTAAGACAGGCTACCATAATGCAGCAGGTTCAAATATTGTTCTGACAGCAGACAGAGGCGGAGAAAGAATGATAGCAGTTATTTTAGGGTCAAATAGGGCAAAAGACAGAAATGCAATAGGAACAAAAAGAAATTAACGATTATTATGCCAACAGCTATGCAAGAAAAAAACAAAATTATAACACAAATAATGTTGCTAGTGCAACTCATGCTGTTGACAGTTATGATAATATTGAGACATATAACGCAAACACTTCAAAAAGAAACTAAAGAGCCTAAAAAGATAATTTTATTAATAAAGTTCCTTAATAAATTTGTGAAAAATGACAGTGATTCTGAATCTTCTGCAAGAAAAATGAAAATTATAAATAAAAAAATGACGTAATAGCGATAGTCACAATTGAAAAACGAAAAATATAACTTATATCCATCAAGAGATGTGGAAATAACGCAACTCAACGTCCAAATTTAAAAATACACTGTAAATATAAATTCAGGAGTATCTAAAAATAGTAAAGGTAAAATTGTAGGAACATATGTTGCAACAGACGGAACCTTGACTTACAGCGGAGAACTAATTATGAAATAAAAATAAAAAGAGCTGTTTTTAAACGGCTCAATTTTTTTGTTTAAACTACTTATAAATTTATACGGGAAAGGAAAATAAATAAAATGTCAATTGGTGTATTCGATTCGGGAATCGGTGGACTTACAGTCTTAAAGAGATTAGAAAAGTATTGCCAAATGAAAAAAATATATTATTTTTGGTGATACGGCAAGAGTTCCCTACGGAGAAAAACAAAAGAGTTAATTATACGATATTCAAAAAGAAATAGTAGAATTTTTATTAGAAAAGGATGTAAGTGCTATTGTAGTAGCTTGTAATACAGCGACAGCTCTTGCTTTAAAAGAGTTAAAGGAGATTTTCAAAATTCCAATTATTGGAGTAATTGAAGCAGGTGCAAGAACAACAATAAATACCACTAAAAATGGCAAAATCGGAGTTATAGGAACAAAAAGCAACTATAAATTCGGAAAAATATACAGAAGAAATAAAAACTTTTTAATGCAGAAGCAGAAGTTTTCAAAAAGCCTGTCCACTGTTTGTTCCAGCAGTAGAAGAAGGAATTTTGAACGGTAAACTTGTAAATCAAATAATAAAAACATATTTAGATGATTTTTAATGAAAAATAGATACATTAATATTAGGCTGCACCCTATTATCCTTTATTAAAAGAAGCAATCAGTAAAATTTATCGAATATAAAAAATAGTGGATCCTGCAAAAAGAAACTGCATTAGATTTAAAAGAAATATTGAAAGAAAAATAAATTTTTGAAAAATGATGCTCAAAAAATGAAGAAGTAAAATACTATGTAACGGATGGAAAAGAAAAAAATTTAAAGAAATAGGAATTATGTTTTTGGAAGAAAAATATCCCAACAGTAGAATTAATAAAATTATAATTAAAAGAAAGGATGTTTGAATATATTTGTGGGAAATTATCTGTATTGATTATGTAGCACTTGATATAAATGGATTAGCATACAAAATTTACATATCACTAAAAACATTTGAAAAAAATGTCCAATATTGAAAGTACAGAAAAATTATACATTCATACAAACGTAAAAAGAGATGATATTTCTCTTTATGGATTTAAAACTCAAAATGAAAGAGCTTTTCAAAGCTCTAATAAGTGTAAACGAGCGTAGGGACCCTAAACTGGCGATAGCAATACTTTTCAACTTTCAATACAAAAAGAAATTGTTGACATTATTTTTAGAAAATGAACCCAAAATTTTTATAAAAGTTCCTGGATTAGGAATAAAAAGCACAAAAAAATAATTTTAGATTTAAAAAGATAAAGTAAACAAAACTAGAATTTTCTGAAAATAATTAATGAAAAATAGTAATACATTAAATGGAAACAATACATCTAGTTCTGAAATTTTATTAATGAAAGAAGACTTAAAAACTAGCTTTGGAATCTTTAGGATATGCAGATACAGATGTATCAAAATGGATAAAAAATGATGAGTTAATTAAAATAAAAATATAAGCGAAGCCATAAAAATAATCTTGAAAGAGAATACAAAAATAATAATTCTAAATATTTTTAAGTTACCTTTTATATGAAAATACATTATAATTAAAGAGTTTAGGAGATATTTATAGAACAGAAAATAAATATTAGTAGAGAAAAAAATTATATTTTTTTAGCATTTACATATCTTGAATAATGTTATATAATATGTTTAAAGATTTCAAAATTGTAATTTAGATTTTGAAAAATATAGAAAAGGAAAATGAAGAAATGAGAAAAATTACTAATTATTGTTTCAATGTTTATGACATTTTTAATTGGTTATGGAAACCTTTACAAATAAATGTGGAAAAAGGAGCTAAAATTCTAATTTTGAGCTAAAAAGATTTTAATAGGGTCAGTACAAAAAGCAGAAAAATTTTTTTAATAATGGTAAACCTACATTATTAGTTTTTGCTGCAGAATAGTGTCCACATTGCCGTACTGAATTACCTGAAGTTCAAAAAATTTTATGAAGAAAATAAAGATAGAGTAAAATGTAGTGGTTATATTTACAAGTAAAAACAACATTGGCAAATACAAAAATATGTAACTGAAAATAATTTTACTTTTCCCAGTTTATTATGATATGGAAAGAACAATAATGAATGCATTCAAAGTTAAGGGAGTTCCATATAATTTGAAAATACAAAAATTCTAAAAATTGAAAGGTATTCACGAAGGAATAATAGAATATAGCCAATTAGTTGAACTTTTTCAATGATTATGATAGTTCTATTATACTTAATTAGTTGATCTTTTATAAGTTTTTAAACTAAAAATTAGCTTTTTGAAAGTTAGATTCAAATTGTTGAAAAAGAAAAATAAAAATAGCATGATCTAAAAACTACAGTAAAAATTGTAAGTTTGAAGATCATGTTTTTAAGGAAGAAGTATTATTCGAATTTGTTAAGTTTTTCATATAAATATTAAAATTTATTTACTTTTTAAATATTTCTTCACCTATTATTTTTATTTTCTATAAAATTTTTTCTGAATATTCTTCATATTATTTCTATTTTTAGATTTAATCTCTATCGCCTGTATCTCCTGAAAAAGTTCCACAACTTCCGTATCTTTCTGGCCCTTCCTCTTCATCTGTCATTATAAGTCTCAAACCACAATCTAAATAATATTTTATTTTTCCTTTATACTCCACTGTCATTCTTTGAGTAGCTGCACTTTCAGGCAATACTCCATCAAAAGCGTAAACTTTTCCTTTTATAGGAGATATTTCAAAAGGGTACCCTAAAGTTTCATATCTAGAATCGCTATCTCCCCAATGTATTCTACTTGTTCAACTTTCACTTTCACTCCATTTTGATGAACCTACAAACTTTATACCATGATCAGGATAATTAACAGGATCATAAAAATCATTCTTATAACGAATTCTATTGATTTTTCCATATTTTTCATATCCTTTAACTGGATATTCATAAAGTGACATAAGATGAACACCTATTCCAGAAGAATGTTCCTTATCTGCTCTGACAGTAAAAACTATCATAGAAATATTAAAAATAACGTTATTCTATTAAAAAGTTTACTTTTCATAATAATCTCATCTCCTTTTATTTATAGTATAACACTTTTTTTAATTTTTCAAGAATATTTTTAGTAATCTTAATATTTTTATTATTTTATAAATTTTCTAATTTTAAAAAAATAAAATAATTAAATAATTTTTTTAAAACAAAAACTCAAAATTACTTGATTTTATCAAACTTAACATCAAATATTTTCAAATTTATTATAGAAATATTAATGATTTTTATAAAATTAATAATAAATAACAAAATTTAATAAAGAAAACATTGATTACATTGCTTTTTATGAATCTTTAAGGTATACTTATGTTGAAAAGAAATAAGTTTATTTAAATAAAGATTTTGACATAACTTTAATTATCTAAAATTAATTTTTATTAAATGTTTATTGTGAGGAGGACTTTATTATGAAAAAAATTTAAATTATTAGCTATATTTTTAGCTACTGCAGTTATTGGATTAGCAAGTATGTCTAAAAACATCATATAGAAAGATAATAGATTTCTTAGATGATTCTGATGCAAAAATGCAATGTTACATAGACGATAGTTGGAACATTTATTAAATATAAATCTAATGCCTCAAGCTCAGAAGGAAATACTTGAGGATATTAGGTCTGTACGATCAATTTATACAGGTGAAAAAAATATATGTAAGAGATTACTCAATGTACCAAAGATTAAAAAAGCAGCAGGAGCATCTGATGTAACTAATTCATCAGATGAAATAGTAAGAGAAGCAAAAATCTAAATATGGTTATAACATATATATATTAGATTCAGAATACTAGTAAAAGGTTTCCCTTTTTCTATAGAGATAGTTCATTTACAAGTTGTAATTATTAAATATTTTAATATAAACAACATTTAATATTTTATAATTTTAGTAATTTAATAATCCTACATAAATGATAATTTTAATTAAATGAAACTGTTTCATAGATTTAGTTCTGTAAATTTTATGAAACAGTTTTTTTATCTTCTCATCAAAATTACTATTTTTAATAAATAAACATTGAATCTCCAAAACTATAAAACCTATATTTTTCTTCAACAGCTTTCTTATAAGCCTCAAAAATAAATTCTTTTTCCTCCAAATGCTGAAATTAACATAATTAAAGTTGATTTTGGCAAGTGGAAATTTGTAATTATTGCATCAACAATTTTAAATTTATAATCTCCATAAATAAAAATATTTGTATTTACCTTCTGATGCCTTTTAATTTTCCATTTTCATCAACTGAAGATTCCAATGTTCTTACTGATGTTGTTCCTACTGCAATTACACGATTCCCCTTTTTTAGCTTCATTAATAATTTTAGCCGTTTCTTCTGGTATTCGGTATTTTTCACTGTGCATTTTATGATCTAAAACATTTTCCACCTGTACTGGTCGAAAAGTTCCAAGTCCCACATCCAAAAATACTTCTGCAATAGTTATTCCTTTTTCACGAATTTTTCTAATAATTCATTTGTAAAATGAAGCCCTGCAGTTGGAGCTGCCACAGATTCACCTTCTTTTGCATAAACAGTCTGATATCTGTTTTTGTCCTCCAATTTTTCCATAATGTACGGTGGAAGTGGCATTTCTCCCAGTTTATCTAAAATTTCCTCAAATCTTCCTTCAAAATTAAATTTTTATAATTCTATTTCCATCTTCCTTAATTTCCAAAAGTTCTGCTTCCAAAAATTCCATCTGAAAATATAAGCTTTCTGTCCAATTTTTAATTTTTTTGGCAGGTTTAAGTAAAACTTCCCAAGTGTATAAATCATATCTTTTTCAACAAAAAGCACTCTAATGCGACTCCGTTTTTCCTTATGTCCAAATAATCTTTGCTGGAATGACTTTTGTACGGTTAATTACAAGAACATCGTCCTTTTTAAATAATCTATAATATTGTAAAAACTTTTATGTTCCAAAGTTTTTATCTTTATTTAATACTAATAATTTTTGAATGATCACTTGGTTCAACAGCATGCTGCGCTATCAGTTCTTCAGGAAGTTCAAAATCGAAAATCTGAAATATTCATTTGAATTATTTTTCTCACTTTCCTATTATTTTTATTTTTCTAAAAAGAAACAGGGAATCTTTAACAATTCCTGCTACATTTGTTATTTAAATTAATATGCTTTTCCAATTTCAAATGTTTTGTATGTGTCTACTCTGTTATACCAACCTTGCAACCATCTTCTTTCATTTCTTGGAGCATTTTGTACACGTTTTTCCAATACATATTTAGCTGAATTACTAAATTCTACTAATGCACTTTGTCCAGTTGCTGTTCCTTTCATATTTTCCAATACTTGTCTTAATCCCCAAGCTATATTGTTATATGAAGAAACGCCTTTTTAACCCTTCTCCTTAAAATTTTACATAATCGATTAAAGCATAAAGTCCATTAGGAGTATTTACCATTCTTTCAAATTGATTTTTAAGTTTTCTTTATTTGAAGAAGCCTCTATCATTTTACTAAGAGAATCTTTTAATCTGTCATAAATAAACATTACCTGAATTTCTCTTGTGTTGTCAAAAATGCGATTAACTCCTGAATATCTTTATCTCCATTCGCTTTTTAGCCATTAATTCTGATTTACTTTTCCAAGGTGAATATCTAGATTCTGCTAGCAATTTTGGCAATTCAATTCCTTTTTGCTTATAATAAGCTATCATATCAGGCAAACTGTCACCAAAACCACTTCTTCACCACTAGCCTTAAAACCAAGTGAAATGTCCTATTCCAAGCGACGGAAAGTTTTCCCATCATTCCAGTCAACTAAATTATTTCTTACTCCACCTGTTTCGTTTTGGAAAAATTTTCTCTGCCACAGATAATAATTGTTCTTTTGATAATTTCATATCAGGTGTTCCTTGCTGTGTTTTTCTGTTTGCAGTATATTCATTTGTGTTTGGTCTTTCATAACTTCGCTGTCACGCATATTTTTAAGCTTGTATTTACATTTAAGTCAATATTTTTATTATTATACTGATTTTTGATTAATTGTTCCAATTTAGATTTATCAGTTTTGCTGAAGCTGTTATTGTTGGTTCAGTTTTTGCGTAGTTACAGTTGAAACATTTTCTTTCGATAATGCTACCTCCTTAATTTCATTTCCAAATGATACTACTGAATGTGTTAACCCCTAACAATAATATTCCTGTCCTTTTAAAAAAATCTCCTATCACTAATCATCAATTCATCTCCATTCTTTTCAATTAAATAACTTTTTAAAAAATAAAGATACTTAATCATTTTTCATCTTTAAATTTTTATTTTTAATTTTTTGTCCTACAACAACTCTATCCAATCCAGTTAAATCTTTTATAACTTCCACATTTTTAAAACCTGAACTTGTCATGATTTCTGCAACATTATTACCTTGTTTATAGCAATTTCAAATAACAAATATCCAGAATCAGCTAAATAGTCAAGTGCATTCTGACAAATTTCATAGTAAAAATATAATCCGTCATTTTCTGCAAAAAGTGCATCACTTGGCTCGTGCAATAAAGTGTCATCTGACATAATACCAACCTCATTAAAAAGAAATGTAAAGGTGGATTTGATATTATCATATCAAACTCTTTAAACTCGATATTTTCAAATAAATTGGATTTTAAGAATTTTTATATTTTTAACATTCAAAATCTCTTTATTTTTCTCTGAAGTTTCAAGAGCTTTTTCTGAAATATCTATTCCTAGTACATAGAATCTTTTATTTCTAATGCAACTGATATTCCTATTATACCACTTCAGCACCAATATCAAGTATCGATTTTTTGAATTTTTTTCTGAAATGTTTTTTCAGAGTATCATTTTTCAAAATTTCAATTGCCTTTTCAACTAGAATTTCTGTATCTTGGCGTGGAATTAAAACTCCCTTTATCGACATAAAATTTTCTGTCAAAAATTCCTGCTCATTTAATAAATATTGAACTGGAAATTTTTCCTGCCCAATATAAAAATATCTGATTTTTCAATCTTTTCATCTTCAATTTCATTTCTATATTTTTGTAAAAAGCATCATTCTGTCAATTTCTAGAACGTGTGAAAATACAATTTCCGCAATTAACTTGCTTTCACTAATATTATTTTTCCAAATAGAAATACTTTTTATCAAGTAAAAATTTTTAATTGCTTTTTAGATTTTTCCATATTTTTCAAAAATATCTTTTTCGAGATATTTTATTTACTGTTTCATTTAATTTTTCTGATTTTTGTCAATTCATCTTCTGACATTAAATGCTCAAATTCAGCATAAAAGCATAATTCTTTTCCATTCCCATCACTTCTGAAATTATACTTTCTGCCACTAATCTCGCATTTTTATATTTTTTTCTCCAAATAACTAACTGACTATTTAAAATATCAAGTAAATTATTCATTACTATTTCCAACTTCTTTAACAATTCTGCCTGCTCATAAGCAATCAAGACATCAATCATTTCGTCCAAATCTCCCATCTAGAACACCTTCAAGCCTATGAAGCGTCAATTTAATTCTGTGATCTGTAACTCTTCCTTGCGGGAAATTATAAGTTCTGATTTTTTCAGATCTGTCTCCACTTCCAACTTGCGAACGTCTTTCGCTTTCAACTGCACTTCTCATATTCCAACTCATATAATTTAGAAGCCAATACTTTCATTGCAGCTTCTCTATTTTTGTTGTGAACGTCCATCTTGCGAAGTTACCACAAGTCCAGTTGGCAAAGTGAGTAATTCTTACAGCAGAATCAGTGGTATTTACGTGCTGTCCACCTGCTCCGCTTGATCTGTAGTGTCAATCTTTCAAGTCACTTGGATTAATTTCAACTCGCTTACATCATCTATTTCAGGCAATACTGCAACTGTAATTGTAGATGTATGAACTCTTCATGAAGATTCAGTTGCTGGAACTCTTTGAACACGATGAACTCCACTTTCAAATTTTAATCTTGAATAAGCTCCATGTCCTTTAATTAGAATGTTACTTCCTTCAGTCACTGACACCAATTTCACTTTTGTCAATGATTTCAGTTTTCCAACGGTTTCTTTCTGCATATCTTGTAAACATTCTGAAAATATCAGCTGCAAATAATGCTGCTTCATCTCCACCTGCTCCAGCACGAATTTCCATAATAACATTTTTATCATCATTAGGATCTTTTGGAGTAAAGAGCTTTAATTCTTCTTCAAGCTGTGGAATTTCTTCTTCGATTGAATGAATTTCTTCAAAGCATCATTTCTTTCATTTCCATCTTTTCAGTTTTTCAAATCTTCTTTTTAGGCTTTCCATTTCCTCTTTACGATTTTTGTAATATGTATATTTTTGAACAACTTCATCAATACTGTTTAAAAGCCTTATTGTACTCCATAATTTTTCTTTGGATCTGAAACAACTTCAGGATCCATAAGCAATTCTGTAAGTTCCTTATGCTTTAAGACAACATCGTCTAATTTTTGAAACATCTAATTTCAACTCCTAATCTGTTTTTATTTTAATAGCCTCTTTTATTTTGCTATTTTTGTTAATTTTCTAAAAGCTCGCTTTTTGTTAATACATCTTTTTATATCGCTTGATATTGTAGCATATTTTTAGAATTTTTTTCAATTTTAAAATGATAAAAATTGAGAATATTTTGTACAGATGTCAAACATTTGTTATAAAAATATATAAAAATTAAAGTATCTTTACCTGCTGATTTTCCTTGTTCACAAAAATTCTCTAGTTTTATTTTCTTTATATTAATAAAAAACTACACCTTCAATCTTATATCCAAGATACAGGTGTAGTATTGTGTGATTTTTAGAATTATTTTGAACTTCGTAACTTTGTCTACAAATAGGGCATTGCAAAAGTTCGAACCTTTTTACTTATGGGGAAAACGGGGATAAAAATAAAGGTAAAACCAATGTCTGTATTCGAGAAAAATTCCAATCAGACGTATTGTGGCATCTTTCACAGTGGCAATTTTCCAGTTTTTCCCTAAATGTTTTTGTCAGAGTTTTTGTACCAAATAATAATATCATATTAATCTCTCCTGATTTTTATTCTTCAACTTTCAATAATTTTTATTCTTAAATCTTCTGCAAGTACATTTCTCTCGATTTTTCGCAGGAGCTCCAGTCATTAAATCCTGTCCTTTATTTGTTTTAGGGAATGGGAATTACTTCTTTTTATAGAGTTTTCTTTAGCATTGCCATAAGCCATCTGTCGATTCCAAAGAGCAAGCCCTCCGTGTGGTGGTACTCCGTATTTTAGCACTTCCAGAAAAGAATCCAAATTTATCTGCTGCTCTTCTTTGCTAAGCCCCAATTTTTCAAATACTTTTTCCTTGTAATTCCTCTTCAGTGAATTCTGATACTTCCTCCACCGATTTCATAACCGTTTAGAAACCATATCGTAGGAATCTGTCTTTATTTTTATCAAGCTCATTTGAATCAAGATATTTTCTGTCTTCTGCTTTTATTGAAAGTAAATGGGTGATGTTGAGCCTTGTATCTATTTTCTTCTTCGCTCCATTCAAACATTGGGAAATCAACTACCCATAGAATTTGAATGAATCTTTTAATTAATTCCAGTCCTTCTCCCAGTTTTTAGCTCTTAATGCTCCCAATCCATCATGCACAATTTGTATTTATCAGCTAGAATTAAAAGCAATTTCATTATTTTTATTCCCTAATTTTTGAGTAATTTCAGATCATTTTCTTCGGTAAAAATTTTTGCAATTGGAGAATTAATTTCACCATCTTTCATTAATTTTATGATATAAAGCTAGTCCTTTTGCTTTGAAATATGTTTTTACAAAGTCTTCTAAATCTTTGATGTATTTTCTTGAAAATTTTCAGCATTTGGAGCAACGATTGCTTTCACGTTTCCACCATCTTTTTTATTGCGTTTTCAAATACTCCGAATCCACACTTTTCTGTTTCTTTGGATAAACTCAATCAATTTCATGTCAAATCTTAAATCAGAACTTGTCTGAACCATAAAATTCATTGCGTCATCATAGCTCATTCTTTCAAAATTTTCAGTAATTTCAATACCTGTAACATCTTTAAATACTTGTTTTGCAAGTGCTTCTGTCACATTTCAAAAATATCTTCTTGCTCAATAAACGACATTTCCAAGTCCAATTGAGTAAATTCAGGCTGTCTGTCGGCTCTTAAATCCTCATCTCTGAAAAACATTTTGCAAGCTGGTAATATTTATCAACACCTGATACCATAAGTATTTGCTTAAATAACTGTGGAGATTGCGGCAAGGCATAAAAGTCGCCTTTGTTTATTCGGCTTGGAACTACAAAATCTCTTGCTCCTTCGGGAGTGGCTTTCGCTAGAATGGGAGTGTCAATATCTAAAATCCATTTTTCATTCATAAATTTTCTAATTGAAAAACAGCATATCGTTTCTTTTTATAATGTTATTTAACATTCTTGGACGTCTTATATCGAGATATCTGTAAGTTAGCCGCATATTTTTCATTAAGATTTCCTGTTTCATCAATTTCAAATGGTAATTGCTTTAGAACGACTCAAAATCTCAATATTTTTGCTTCAACTTCAATATCTCCAGTAGGAATATTTTTATACTTCTTTCAGCAACTTTTCCAGTAACTTTTATAACCCACTCATTTTTAATTTTCTAGCTTTCAAAAAGTTCTTTTTCCTGAAACTTTCATTCACTACAAAATTTGAGTAATTCCAGTATCTATCTCTCAAATCAATGAATGTGAAATGCCCCAAATCTCTAACTTTTGAAACCCATCCAGATAAAATAACTTCTTCTCCGATGTTTTCCATTCTTAATTCATTTAATTTATAGTTTTTCTGTACATTTTTCATTTTTCCTTTCAATTTTTCTTTTGTGAAAAATTTTCTCTTTTTATTTTAAAAAGTTTCAATAATTTCTTCTAATTTATATTTTTCCTGTTCTCCTGTACTAAATTTTTCATTGTAACTACATTTTCATTTTGTTCATCTTCACCTAAAATTATTACAAATTCTGAATTTTCTTTATTTGCCTTTTTCATTTGGGCTCCAAAACTTTTTGGATTGTAGTCAAAGTTGACTTTTTATTCCATTTTTCGTAGTTCTTCAACTATTTTTACAAAATATTCTTTTGTTTCGTCAAAATAAATAACGTAAATTTTGTTTTCTTCTTTTTGCAATCAAATTTTCATCCATAAGCATTGCAATTCTTTCCATTCCAGCAGCAAAACCTATTCCTGGCACTTTTGCATTTCGAGTATTTCAAGGAGTCTGTCGTAACGTCCTCCAGCCAGCACAGTTGCTCTGTGAGCCTAATTTGTCAGATTTTATTTCAAAAACTGTATCTGAGTAGTAGTCAAGTCCACGCACCAGTTTGTCGTTTACTACATAATTAATATTCATTAATTCAAGATATTTTTGTATCTTTCAAAATAATTTTTACTTTCCTCATCAAGATAATCGTATAATTTTGGAGCGTTGATAAATTGTTCTTGATCCCTTTATCCTTTGAATCCAATGCTCTTAGAGGATTTGTTTTGATATCTTCGTTTTGAATCGTCACTAAGTTTATCCAGTCTTTTTTCCATAAATGCTTTTAAATCATCAATGTATTTTTCTTGAATCAATATTTCCAAGACTGTTTATTTCCCAAACTCAGCCAGTAATTCCAAGTTTTTCAAGAAATTCACATCCCATTCGGATAATTTCTGCATCAAGGTAAGCAGAACGGACTCCGAACATTTCAATACCCATTTGGTGAAATTCTCTAAATCTTCCTTTTTGAGGGGCTTGCTAACGATACATTGGACCGTTGTAGAACCATTTTACAATTGGGGAAGACTTGTGAAAACCTGCTTCCAAATAGGCACGTACTACTCCAGCAGTACCTTCTGGACGCATTGTAACATTTCTGTTGCCTTTGTCTGTAAATTCGTACATTTCCTTTGAAACAACATCTGTTTCATCTCCAACACCACGTCTAAAAAGCTCAGTTTCTTCCAGAATAGGCGTTATAATTCGTTCAAATCCATATTTTTCAAATACATTTTTGCTGTATCAACAATTAAATCATATTTTACATCATCAGAATATCTATCTTTCATTCCCTTTAAAACACTAATCATTCTTAATTTTGTCCTTTCTGTCTTATGATCCTTTTAGTTAATTAAAAATCTCTTCTATTATTATATCAAAAACAGAAGTTTTTATCAATATTTATTTTTAAAATTAATGCAGCTGGTCAAACCTTCTCCAAAAACTTTAGTTGTATCTGTAACTGTTACAAATGAAGTAGGATCGTGAGTTTTCAGAAATTTTTCTCAATCGGATGAATTGTCTCTTTCAATAATCGTCAATAAAATATCCTTTTTCAGCACCAGAATATCCTCCAACGGCTTTAAGTACAGTACAACCTCTGTCAAAGTCCTTTAAAATGTAGTTTAGCACGATGTCCTTGTTTGAAGTGATAATCATAATTTGCTTACGTGAATTAAATCCTTCAATAAACTTGTCAATGATAAATCCCGTTACATAGACACTTAAAAGTCCCCACAAGTCCCAGTTCAACTCCAAAAAGCGAAAATCGCTAAAGAGTAACAATTGCGTCTACGATGAAGCTAGACATTCCGTAACTGATGTGGCAATATTTTGTAAGGATTCTCGCAATGATTGAAGTACCGCCAGTAGAAGCTTCATAAAAAATAAATAATCGTTATTCCTAAAGCACATGCACTTCTCAAAAGATTGTGGCTAAAATCAAATCTTTTAGTAAGAGTGTAGCTAGGATAAAATTTTTCAAAAATATGAAAGAAAAAACTGATAAAAGTACCGTAGCATAAATGCTCTTTACGCCAAACTGTCCGCTGATTACAATAAATGCAGAGTGCAAATAGAATAAAAATTACTAATCGCAACAAATAGTCCCTGTTGAAATCCCAAAAATGCTGTTTTACAACCAACGCCAGTCCAGTTACTCCCCACTTGCTATTTTGTTCTGGAAAAAGAAAAATGTAATCCAAAATGCCAGGATAAAAGTTCCTAGTCCAATAAAAATATTCCTTAATTAATGTCAAAATTGTTTTTTTCTCATAAAAAGCTCCTTTATAAAAAAATTTACGTTAATTTAGAGAACGCATACTCCTTTGCTATAGGCTTAAAACCCTTTTTAATAGTTAGATTGATAAAATTAAATAGTGTTAGGGGCTTAAGTGAAATAGTCATAACTTTTGAGATCAGTTTTAAAGTAATCTTGCTAGAATTATACATGATATTTCTTTATTTTATCTTTTAATTTTTGTAATTATTTCAAATTTATGTGTAAATATTTAATATTTTTTTATAATATTTTTAATAAAATATATGAATTAAATAATGAATTTTATTTTAAATATTTAGTTTTTCCCGCTAAAATAAAGGATTGTCGTAATTAAAATATATGTAAAAATTTTTATAGGCTATTGAAATGGGAAAAAAATTGTAGTATACTTGTGTCGAAATTTTAGAGAGTTTAAAAATTTCTAATATCATTATAGCCAATTACTTAAGAAGAGAGCTTATAAATTTTTGAGCTGTATCAATGAGTTCACATAATTTCTATGGTTCATTTTAGGAGTTTGGAATATAATAGAAATAAATCTGAAGAAAAGAGAGTGAGTATGATGAAATCAACAAGAAGAATGCTTTTGACAGCTTTAATTGGAGTTTTAGCGTTTAGCTCCATCGGCTATTCAAAAAGGAAAAGTATCAAACAAGTCAACTTTGACAAGACAATTTAGCTGCAGCAGCAGTAGTGTAACTGTAGAAAATCTTTCAACAAACAAGGTAAGATTGACAGACAGTAATGGAAAAGTATACAATTTGAAACTAACAAAATCTGGTAGTGGAGAAGAGTACACAGGTGGAGGAGTTTCTATCCACATAAAAGGAAATGACGCAGTCTTCACAAAAAGCAGGGAAGCGATGAAAGTTGCTATATGACAGAAAATGGAAACTCAAGCAGCAACAACCAAAGTTCTAGCAGTAATTTATTGAGAAAATACAGCTGTGACGGTTATCAAAGATATAACAGTTGAAAATGTTTCAACAGACAAAAGTAAAAGTAGCTGACGGTTATGGTGGAATTCACACTTTAAGTTCAGCAACATCTGGTAGTGGAGAAAGATATTCAAATGGAAAATATTTCTATCCATATGAAAGGAAATGAAGCTGTCTATACAGAAAATGGAAAAGATAAAAGCTGCAGTCTTCAAAAGCTCTGGGAATGGTTCAATTAACGAATAAAAGCCTAAAAAATTGAAATTAACAATTAAAAAAACTAAATTTAAAAAGCTGTTTATATAATTTTTAAAATTATATTAAATGGCTTTTTCTATATTTCTTTAAAAAAGAAAAGTTGAAAAAGCCTATTATATAGTAAAATCTTTACTATAGGAGGAAAGATGAAAGTTGCTGAATTTATTAGTGCAAAAGGCAATGGAAGATATGCGTTTGGAAATCAGTGAATCTGGCGGAAATGAAGTTTTTTCAGAGGATTCCTGATGGAGAGGGATAGTTTCTGAAGTCGAGGTTATTGCAGAGGAAAATTCCAGTTCTGTTGCTGCATTATTAAATATGATGAGAAAAAATGAAGTTATAATACATAATCATCCGTCTGGAGTGTTAATTCCTTCTGATGAAGATGTGAGTATTTCCAGCATGTATGGGGAAGTTGGCGGAGCTTCATACATTGTGAATAATGCTGTGGATGATATTTATGTGATTGTACCTTTAAAAGAATTTATAAAAGATAGATGTAGATGAATATTTTGGAGAAAATGGGGCTATTCATAAGAATTTTGGCAAATTTGAGGTACGGCGTGAACAGTATGAAATGGCTAAGTTTATTGAAAAATAGTATGAATGAGAATAAAAAACTTAATAGTGGAGGCTGGAACTGGGACTGGAAAGACGATTGCCTAGTTTAGTTGCCAACATTGCTTTATGCCATTGAAAAATAATCTAAAGGTGATTGTTTCCACAAATACGATTAACTTTGCAGGAACAGCTTATTAATAAAGGATATTCCGCTTTTTAAAGAAAAATTATTGATGAGGACTTTTAATTATCAGATTGTAAAGGGACGAGGAATTATCTTTGTAGAGAAAACTTTACAATATAGATGTTACAGAGAAGGAAACAGATACGGAAGAGGAAAAAACTGAAAAAATATTATAAGAAATCTTATTGACTGGGATAAAAATGTTACGAGAACAGGTGACAGGAATGAGCTGAAAATACGAGATTTCAAACAGTATCTGGGAAAAAGTGAATAGTGAAGCGGATATGTGCAAAGGAGTGAAAATGTCCGTATTATTCAAAAATGCCACTTTTTAATGCTAGAAAAATGTTGCGGATGCACACTTCATTGTTAATCATCATATGTTCTTTTGCAGATTTGTCAATTAGAAATCAGACAGGATTTTTATACAAATTATTCAATTTTACCAAATTATGATATTGTTGTTTTGATGAGGCTCATAATATAGAAGATACGGCTCGAAACTATTTTACTTTTGAAACGTCGAAAAATATCATTTGGACGGCTTATGGGGAATATCTATAATAGACGTGTCGTAAATTCCAGCAATGGTGGGGCTATTGTTAGGTTAATGACTTATCTGAACGAAAGTCTTTCAAGTGAAGAATATGAAAAAGTTGATGAATTGAAGGAAGATGTTATTGCAGAATTGAACGTATTTTACGATAAAGGAATAGATATTTTTGATAAATTGATTTATCTTTTTCAGAAAATAATGACAACAGGGAAATCAAGATAAAAGATTGATAAGCAGAAAAATGCGAAATAATAAGGCTTTTCGTGAAGTTATGGAAATTAATAGCAATTTAAGGGAAAGTTATGGAAATTTAGTTATAAGAATTAATAAGTTTTTAAATACTGTGAGCAATTATAATTTAGAAGACAAAGAGGGTTTTTATTTGAATTTTTCAAGATACTATGAAAGATTGAAGCAGTATTATAAGAAATTTGAATTTATTCTGGAAGGAAAAGAAGAAGGATATGTTTACTGGGCTAATGTTACGACAAATTCGTCCAAATGTGAAAATTATATGCAACGCCTTTTTGATATTTCGGATGAACTGAAACGATAATTTGTTTACAAAAATGGACAGGATGATTTTTACTGCAGCGACACTTGCTGTTGACAATAAGTTTGACTATTATAAAAAAGTATTGGGACTTATGAAGGAAAATCGTAGGAAAAATAGATGAAAAGGATTGTAAAATCGCCATTTGATTACGAAAAAAACAAATGAAAGTTTATATTCAGAAGATGCACTTGATCCAACAAATATTGAATTTATGAGGGATTTGAATGGATTTATTGAAGAGGCTATAAAAAAAGTACAAAAGGACATTGTTTTTATTATTTACTTCATACAGTGCCTTTGAACTTTTTGTACAACCAGTTAAAATCACATTTTTCAGAAAAAGGAATATACGCTTATAAAAGCAAAATGACTTTCCACGACATGAAATGATAGAAATATTTAAAAATTCTAAAAATCCAATATTATTTGGGACAGACAGTTTTTGGGAAGGTGTCGATGTACAGGGAGAACAGTTGAAATCAGTAATTATCACAAAATTGCCGTTTAAAGTGCCAAATGATCCTGTAACTGAGGCGATTATTGAAAAATATTAGAAAAATGGACAAAATCCGTTTAATGACTATCAGGTTCCGCAAGCTGTAATTAAGTTTAAGCAGGGAGTTGAAAGGCTTATACGAAGTAAAACTGACAGCGGGAATATTATAATTCTTGATAACAGGATAATATGTATGGAAAGAAGTTTTTTGACGGTTTTGCCACGAAAACAAGGTGATTGAAAAGTAAAAAGTAATATTTTAAAAAGAATGAAATAGAAAGTTTTAATAAAAAAAGGGAGTTTTATAAAATTTAGGAAAGGAAAGGAAAAATGAGATTAGATGTATTAGGGAGGAATTTGTTTTTGAAGTAAAAAGAAAAATGCAAAAACTAAGGAAAACTCAATTTAACATCAAAAACAGATTTACTTTCAGGTTTATTATTTTTGACAATAACATTTATGATATTTGGTGTAGTTATGAAATGTCAAGATTAAATGTTAATTATGTTGTTGGAAGCATTGCAAAATCTGATATTGTAGCATATAAAAATGTATCTTATTTTGTGGATATTTCTAGATGACAGCATTGAAGAAAAATAATGAAAACGACACAGCCTGAATTTGATAAAATGAAAGGATGTAAATAGAGCAAACAGTAATTTCACTTAATAAATTTTTACGTGATGTACGGAATATGAATTTATCTGATGATGCGATTAATTGAAAAGATATATAAAAGGATAATAAAGTATACGTTTTACGATCGAAAGATATTAGGAAATAGCGGCAAGAACTGAAAATATCGAATATTCTGTAAATCTGACAGACATTATATCCGAAATTTACAGTGACGGAATTTACAAAATGGAAAATCTATCTAAAAATAATCCGAAAAAGATATAAAAAGCAGATAATCGTCGATATGAAAAGTTCTCAAAAACTTTTATAAAAGCCAAATCTGGTTATTAATGAAGAGGCTACAAAGAAAAAAATCGCAGATAATATGATGTCGTTAGAGATAAGAAATTAAAGATTTACAAAGGGAGACATTATTGTAAAAAAGGTGAAATCATTGATTCAGATGCATTTTTGAAGCTGGAAAATTGAAATCTGGTAAGAAATGGGGATAAATTTAGAAAATAGTTGGACTTATTGCTACTTTTCGCTGCTTATGATATTGATTTATTATTTGCTACGAAAAATGCAAGAAAAGTTGTGGAATCAAAGGCATTTTATCCGACACTTCTTACGATAATATTTAGAATACAATTTATATTTTATTTTTAAACAATGAATATTTATTTACTTCCATTTGCACAAGCTTCGATTATTTCTACAATTCTAGGGAAATAGAGTTTATGCAATTATAATGACATTTTCAAATATGATTATTTTATCACGGGAAGAATCCTGGTTTTTAGTTACAATAGCAGTTTCATTAGTTGCGATTTATAAAGCTGCAAAGCCTTGTAAGCAGAAGTGATATTGTAAAAATTAAGTTTCTTTTGGGGGATATTTCAGGCTTTGATGTCATTTAGTTATGGACTTGTTAACCAGTCAAGCTTTGGGCTGATGATGTTAATGATAGTATTTTCAGTATTTTCAGGTGTTTTGACTGGAATGTTGTCACTATGAGTATTACCATATTTTGAAGATTACTTTTGAAATTTTAACAACAATGAAATTGCTGGAACTGAGCGATTTTTCACATACATTGCTTAAACAGATGCTTATGAAAGCTCCTGGAACTTTTCATCATAGTATAATGGTTGGAGCATTGGCGGAAGGAGCAGCTGAGATATAGGAGCAAATGCTACATTTGCAAGAATTGCCTCATATTATCATGATATTGGTAAAAATGAAACGTCCAGAATTTTTGTAGAAAAATCAGCGAGATGGAGTAAATCCACATAATAAGATAAAACCGTCGTTAAGTGCATTAATTCTGACTTCGCATACAAAAGACGGCTATATTATGGGAAAAGAAAATAAATTGCCAAAAGAGATTTTAGATGTAATACTGGAACATCACGGAACAACCTTAACACAGTATTTTTTTATTATAAAAGCGCTGGAAAACGGAGAAGAAGTGGTAGAAAGCAATTTTCAGATACAGCGGGCCTAAAACCTAGAACGAAGGAATCAGGAATTATTTTGCTGGCAGATACGGTAGAGGCTGCTACAAGAACGCTTGAAAACAAAAGCAAGGAAGGAATTGAAAATTTTATAAGGTATTTAGTAAAATCAAAAATGGACGATAAGCAGCTAAGCGATTCTGACTTGACTTTAGGGAGAAATAGAAAAAGTGAGTCCAATCGTTTATAAATACATTGCAAGGTGTTTATCACGAAAGAATAAAATATCCGAAAAATGGATGAAAAATGATTAAAAACTAAAAAATGGAGAAAACTATGTTAGACATTGATATAACTTATGATATTGAACAAATTGATAATTTTTGATGAAGAAAAATAAAGGAATTTGTCAGTTACATTTTAAAAGACGAATACAAGGAAGAATTTGACAAAAATGAATACTATTTATCATTATTAATTACAACAAATGAGCAAATTCAGGAAATAAACTGTGAATACTGTCAAAAAGATGCTCCAACCGATGTAATTTTTTGCATACAATGAAACAGAAAACTTTGGAGCAGTGAATATGCTAGGGCGATATTGTAATCTCAATCGAGCGTGTGAAAGAACAGTCTAGTGAATATGGACATTCTGATGAACGGGAATTTTATTATGTTTTGTGTCACGGGATGTTGCATTTGTTGGGATATGATCACATTGAAGAGCAAGACAAGGTTGTTAGTGAAAACAGGGAAGAAGAAATTTTGAGTAAATTTAATTATAAAAGATAAAAATAGAAAGGAGTAGAAGTTTTAGCGATAAAGATGGAGAAAAATAAAAAGGAGAAAATCAATATTTTCGTTGTTTCATAGGAAAGATAGGTATAAATGGGATATAAAAAAGGAGAGCAAGAGACAAAAAGACTGGTAGATAGTTTTAATTTTGCAATTGAGGATGATTTCAGCATTACAGAATGAAAAACATATGAAAGTTCACATACTTTCTGCAATTATTATTGTAATTCTGGCAATTGTAATAAATGCGAGTAAAGTGGAAATTCTTATAATTTCATTGTCTGTGTCTTTTGTAATAATTACAGAACTTATAAATACAGCGGTTGAGGCACTTGTGGATTTGATTTCGCCTGAAAGACATCCGCTGGCAAAACTAGCTGAGGATGTTGCGGCTGGAGCTGTACTAGTGCTGCGATAAATGCCATTTGCGTGGGATATCTGCTGTTTTATGATAAATTGCTGATATTTTGACAGGGAAAAATAAGTTGCATGTTATTGCAGGAAGAAAAGGGAAATATTGCAATTTTAATTCTAATTTTGGTTTCAATCTTAGTTATCGTATTAAAATCATTTTTCAAAAGGAACTCGCTTGAAGGTGGTATGCCTAGTGGACATAGTGCAATAGCTTTTTCTGCTTTTTGGGATTTTGCTTTTTATGACATCAGATATAAGAATTTTTAGTTTTTAGGTTTCTTTATGGCTGCTTTAGTGGCACAAAGCCGTGTCAAATCTGGGATTCATAGTATTCAGGGAAGTTCTGGCTGGAGGACTGCTAGGTTTTTTCAGTAGCATTTATAATATTGTTTGTAATGTTAAAATTTGGAATTTTATATAACTGATAAAAAGATTTAAGAGCAGCTAAGAATTGTATTAATGGTTATTAGCTGCTTTTTGATTATACACTTGAGTATCTTTAATATTGAACCAGTAAAATCAAATAATTTTAGGAATTGTAGTATGGGTAACAACTTGTTGAGTTAAGTTTCGTTTTAAAGTGATATTATTAAAAACCTGAATTTTAAAAATTTCTCTTTTATTATTCAGTAATTTTTATCTCTTTAAAGTTTGCTTTTATTTTTGATAAATTTTTACAAAATATAGTATAATAAAAACATTGGAAATATATTATATAATTTTTGGAAAAATACAATAAAATTTAGAAAAGGAGGAAAAGAATGATCTACCCTAGATAACTCAGCAAGTACAAAAACCACGTAAAGAAGTTATAGATACGCTGATTCAGACAATGGAAGAAGAGTATGCAAATCCTGATGCTATCCACGATTTCTCATATAAAATTCTATTAAAAAAATCAAAAAGCTAAAAAGATAGTAGCTGATTATCTGAAAGTTGAAGCTGAGCAAATTTTTACAGCTGGAGGCGGAGACGGAAAATAATCTTCTCCTGCAAGGAATTATTAATGCTAATTCACGAATGAGAAAACATCTGATTACGACAAAAAAATAGAGCATCCATCGGTTTTGCAAGTATTCAAACATTATGAGAATATGGGCTTTGAAGTAGATTACCTAAATGTAGATAAAGATGGATTTGTGAATTTGGAAGAACTAAAAGACATTATTAGAGAAGATACTGCGATAGTTTCAGTTGGAGCAGTAAATAGCGAAACAGGGGCAATTCAAGATTTGAGGAAAAATTTCTGAGATTATTAAGGGAAAAAAATAAGAATACATATTTCCATACAGATTTTTGTGCAGGGACTAGGATGTACAAATATAAAATTTGATAAAAATTCCTGTAGATGCAATAACAATAAGCGGACATAAAAATTTATGCACCAAAAAGGAATCAGGGGCAATCTATGTGAACAAAGGTGTAAAACTGACAAATGTGATTTATGGTTCAAATGCTGAAAATGGAATTGTAAAAAGAACAATGCCAACAGAATTAATTTTAGCATTCGCAAAAGCTGTGGAAATTTTGGCAAAGGAAGAAAAAGGAAATGAAGCATTCACAAAAGCTAAAAGAAATGCTAGCAAATAAAAATTTCTGAAGAAATTGAAGATATTAAGTTTAATTCTTCTCTCGATCCTGAAAAAATCCAGCCCAAAAAGTACTGAATGTATCGTTTAACAGAACAAAAGGTGAAGTGTTGACACATTTTTAGGAATGTATCAAATTTATGTTTCTACAGGCTCAGCTTGCTCATCGAAAAAGGGGAACAGCAGAATACTGGAAGTTATGGGACTTAACCAGTCAGAACTGGATGGAGCGATAAGGTTCAGTTTTTCAAAGAATAATACAACAAAAGAAATTGGCGAAGTTGTGGAAAAGCTGAAGGAAAGTGTGGAAAAATAAGAAAAATGAAATAAAATGGCATTTATAATTTATTTAAGGAAAGGGAAGAAATGAGTAATTATACTGATAAAAAAAGTTGTTAAATGCGATAGGGACTTTCTTATGGAGAATTATCGTTAAAAGGTAAAAAAACAGGGGACAATTTGAGAAAAAAATTGAGAAATAAGATTAACAAGGTGTTAAAAAGGATTTGATTATCAGTTATTCGATGATTTGTCGAAATTGTATGTTTTTAATAAATTCTGAAAAATTTGGATGAAATTACTGATAAACTAAGAAAAAGTGTTCGGAATTGTAGGACTTAATCAATCTGCAAAGGTTGAAAGAAATGATGAATTTATTAAGGAAAAAGGTATTGAATTTGCAAATTATGCTTATGAACAGGGAGCCAGAACTTTTAAAAATAAAAAGTTAACAGAAGTAACAAAGGGATTTGAGAAAAAAATCTATGGACTATGCCCGTGAATTAGGAGGTCATGTACTTGTAAACAGTTTGTTTGAACAAGTTAAAATGAAAGATCCAGATATTATGATAAATGTGGATATTAGAAAAAAATGTTTATATTTATACGGACAGAATAAAAACTTATGGAGGATTACCGCTTGGTTCAACAGGAAAAGGACTTGTCCTTTTATCAGGTGGAATAGACAGTCCAGTTGCATCCTTTATGATGGCAAAAAGAGGAATGAGATTAAACTTTGTCACTTTTCACAGTTTTCCATTTACAAGCCATCAGGCTCTGGAAAAAGTAAAAGAATTAACAGATATTTTATCACTTTATGTTGGAAAGACGAGACTTTATTCATTAAATATACTAAAAATTCAGGAAGCGATAAACATTCAGACAAAAAAAGATTTAGCTACAATTTTGACACGACGAGCTATGATGCGTCTAGCTGAAAGATTATCTGGCGTAATGCAGTATCAGGCTTTAATTACAGGGGAAAGTCTAGGACAAGTAGCTTCACAAACGATGGGCAGGGCTTACATGTACGAATGCCTCTGTTGAAAAAGCTGCCAGTATTTAGACCACTTATTGGAATGGATAAAAACTGAAATAATTAAGATTGCAAAAGAAATTGAGACTTATGAAAAGTCCATTGAGCCGTATGAAGATTCATGTGTGATTTTTGCTCCTAAACATCCAGTTACAAATCCTAAATTGGAAGATGTTTTGGCTGAAGAAGCTAAAAATCGAAAATTATGATGAAATTATGAATGAAATCTTTGAAGAAAGGGAATATTTTAATTTCGGATAAATTCGTGTATTTGATTAAATAATCTAAAAATAAATGCATTTTAGATTTATAATTTATAATAACTGTATGCATTAGAACGTTTAATAAAAATAAATAAAAAAAGAAAATGGAGAAAAATTTATGAAAGAAAAAGAAGGAAGTATAAAAAGAATAGATGAAATGAAGCGAATAATTTATTTAATTTATAGAAATTATCGAGATGGAGAAACACAGATACTTGCGATTTCCTTGACATATTATTCCCTTTTGGCAATATTTCCAGTCGTTGCACTTATTCTGGGAATTACAAAGGGATTTGGACTGGACAAGCTGTTTATACAGAAATTTTTGAATTATGGCCAGGAAATAATGGAATCTTAAAAGTAATCATAGATGTGGCTCAAAAGATTATTGTTGTCTACAGAAAGTAGCATATTAACAAGTGTGGGAATTATTATATTGATTTATTCGGCAGTAAAGGTTTTGATAATGCTGGAAAAATTCATTCAATAAAAATTTGGAAAATAAATAAAAGATCAATGACAAGAAGAGTTATTGACTATGTTGCAATTATATTTTTTTAGGGCCAATATTTTTTTGTATTATTATCAACATTAAATTCATTTGTTGCCGATGAAGTTATAAGAAACTTTTCCAAATAATCCAATTTTAATAAATTTGGTTGTCGGACTTTTTGGGACCTGCTACGTACATTATTTTTGTTCAGTTATTTATTTTACATTATTCCAAACACAAATGTCAAAAATTAAGCCTGCTGTTTTTGCAGGAGTTGTAACGACAGTTCTAACTTTTGGATGGAAATTACTATTTTGTTGCTTCAGTCCTCTATTACAAAAATACAATATAATTTATGGAAGTCTAGCATTAATTCCTATTTTTTTAATTTGGGTTCAATATGTCTGGGTAACAATTTTTACTGGGAGCACAGATAGCGTTTTCAATACAGACATCAGATGAATTTTTATACAATGAAAAAAATTGAAATGCCGATAAAAGTTAAAAGAGAAGCTGAGTTCTAATTTTATCATTAATTATTAAAAATTTTGTTGAGAAGCGTTTACATATCAAGAATTGACAGACAGACTTGGAATGGAAGTATTTTTGTAAAAGAGATTTTATCAGACCTAGAAAAAAATGGGATTTATCAATGAAGTATTTTTATGATAAAAATTCTGACAGTCAATATCAGGTTGCTTACAGTCCTGAATCTATAACAATCAGAGAATATATGAAAAATTTGATACTAAAAAAATATAGAGTATTATGAAGATATTTTTGATAATTTAAATGAAGAAGATCAAAAGCATTCTTGAAAAAAATAAGAGAAAAAAACTGGCAATGAAAAATTGAAGAATCTGATACAGAAGCTGAAATGTCTAAAAAGGAATCAACTTCTGAAGAAACGGAAGATAAAGTTGAGATTTTTCAAAAACTCTGAGAAACATAGAAAATCTGATGATTTGACAATAGATTTTTCAAATTTCTAAAAAAAGATAAGGAACTAAAAGAAAATTTTTATGAAAAATGAGCCTGAGAAATATTTCAGAATGATGAGGAAGCTAATGAAAATGAAGAAGAGATTCAAAATCAGATAGATGAAAGTGAAACAGAAGATGTAAAAATAAATTATGAACATTTTGAAAGTAACGGAAAAGCAAAATATGAAGATGGAAGTTGGAAGTTCTTTTAAATTTCAAATTAAAGGAGAACATTATAAATGGGATTAATAATAATAATTATTGCAATAGTTAATATTATTACAATTATAGCTACAATTAGTTTCATTAATATAATGAAAAAAAGGGGAAAAAGAGCTATTAAGTCAGCTTAATGAAAAATAATAAACAAAATTTTGAAGAGAATAAAAATTTGATGAAATTGAAAAAAAGCATAAATTTAAACACAAAAAAATAATTTATTGGAAGGAATAGGCAATTTAGGGACAATTTTATCTGAAAATAATGAAAAACTACTTTTGAAATTTAATGGACTTGGACAAAATTTAAGTAGTACAATGAATGAAAAATAATCAGTTGCTATTTAAAAATAATACAGAAAAATAATCAACTCTTAACTTCAAATATGAATAACAACATTCAAAAAGTTATCAGTTAGATTAAATGAGAATAATCAGGATTTGACCAAAAATATAAATGAGTTTAAGGATGGTCTTACTCAAAATTTAAATGAGAATTTTTGAAAAATTAAGTCAAAAAGTTGAAAATAGACTTGATTTAATGAATATGAAAGTGGAAGAAAAGGTTATCAAAAGGCTTTCGAAGAAACAACGAAAACTTTTGGAAATGTACTGGAAAGATTGGGAAAAAATTGATGAAGCTCAGAAAAATTGAAAACATTATCAAGCAATGTTGTTTCTCTTCAGGATATTTTTAACAGATAAAAAGTCGTGGAATTTTTTTGGAGAAGTACAGCTTTATCAAATTTTTATCTTCAGTTTTTGGAGAAAAATGATAAACTTTATCAAAAAAGCAATATAAACTTTCAAATGGAACAATAGTTGATTCCATAATATTTTACTCCAGAACCTCTCGGAAATATAGCAGTTGACTCAAAATTTCCATTAGAAAAATTACAGAAAATGTACAGCAATGAATTATCACAATTTGAAAAGAGAAAAGTGCTAAAAAGATTTTTGCAAATGACTTTGAAAAACATATAGATGCAATTTCTTCAAAAATATATCATAAAAAAATGAAACAAAGCGAACAAGCAATATTATTTTTACCAGCTGAAGCAATTTTTGCAGAAATAAATGCCTATCACACAGACATCATTGAATATGCTTACAAGAAAAAAATGTCCGAATTGCCTCACCTACAACATTAATTTCAGTATTAACTGTAATTCAAGTTATGATGATAAATTTAGAAAGAGACAAATATGCTAATGTGATTCAGACTGAATTAGAAAAAAATTAAATGATGAGTTTTACACGATACAGCATACGTTGGGAAAAATTTGAAAAAAAGATATCGATAAAAGTATCAAATGATGTAAAAAGATATAAATAATACTTCTGTAAAAATAAGTAAAAGGTTTACAGCAATCTCAAATGTAAAATTTGAAGAAAAAGAAAAGTAATAATATTAAAAATTTAAAAATTCTAGTTGAAGAATAATAAATAAACATAAAAACAGACAGGAGCAAAAGAATGTCAAAAAAATGGAATAATATTTGGGAAATTTTATCCCTCTTCATATAGGGACATGTAGATTTTATTCAAAGAGCCAGTGGTTTTGTAGATAATCTATACATTTTTTTGTCTGTAGTGACAATGAAAGGGATAAAAACTTTTTGAAGAATCAAAAAAATGAAAAAGATGCCAACTATAAAAGACAGAATCAGATTTGTGGAAAAACTTTCAAACATCAAAAATATAAAAAGTCATACATATGGCAGAAGACGGAATTCCATTTTATCCAAACGGCTGGAAATTATGGAGCGAACGAGTGCAGGAAATTCTTTTAACAAATAATATAAAAATTGATATAATTTTTACAAATGAAACTCAAGATATACAAAATTATAAAGATAATTTCCTAACATTACCAAATTTTGAAAAACTTTTAATAAAAATTTAGAAATAAAAAGTAATAGATGTAAAAAGAAATAATTTTCATATCAGTGCAACAGAAATAAGAAAAAATCCCTATGAGAATTGGTTCTTTATCCCAAAAATATGTAAGAGAATTTTTTTGTCCTAAAAGTAGCAATAATTGGCTCTGAACATTCAGGAAAAACTAATTTGACTCATAAATTAGCAAATTATTACAATACAACCTATGTAAAAGAATACAAAAAGAATATGTAAAAGAGGAATTACAAAATAAGATAGAAAATTTACAATATGATGATTACAGTAATATAGCTTATGAACATAATAGAAGAATCCTAAAATCCATAAAAAAACGCCGATAAATTAACATTCATAGATACGGATTTCTATTCTTTGCAGACTTTTTCAATAATTCAAAAACGAAGAAAAAGCATCCAGTAATAGAAGATTTTGTCAAACATACCAATTTCGATGTGTTAATATACATAGAAAAGGAATCAAATATTCAAAATACAACAAATAACTATAATAAAATGTCCAAATTTGATAATATATTGCAATCCTTATTGATAATCAAAAATTTATGAAATTATCTTATAAAAGACAGTATCAGTTTGACTGAAAAACTATATAAAAAAGTATAGATATCATAAATAATTATTTAAAAAAACATAAATTGTTTTAGCGTGTCTAAAAATTCTCAAATGATGAATTTTTAACAAATTTTTCAAAATCAAAAATAATAAGCACTGATTTTATGGTGATTTGTATAATTTATAAAATCAAACATTAAAAATAACAGATTTTTAAGTTTTCAGACACAGTCTAATATATAAAACCACTCTAAAAACACAATTTTTAAAAAGGTTTTGTTAGGTTTTTAAGATTGAAAAAACTTTAAAAACAAGAAAAAGTTGAAAAAGTAGTTGACAAATAAATTTAATTATGATAATATATATCTTGTCGATACAAAAAGGTATCAAAGGACAATGATATAAGAATAGAAGAAGCAATAAGTGTAAAAGATAAATATTAATGTCAAGAACTCTTGTCTATAAGATAAGATTCTCGTCAAGACAAAAGGTGAAATTAAATATATGAAAATATATTGAATGAAGAGTTTGATCCTGGCTCAGGATGAACGCTGACAGAATGCTTAACACATGCAAGTCTTTGGCGAATCTGTGCTTGCACAGCCTAGCCAAGGCGGACGGGTGAGTAACGCGTAAAGAACTTGCCCTGCAGACAGGGATAACAGACGGAAACGACTGATAATACCTGATACAATTGCCAGCACGCATGTGCCCGGCAATGAAAAGTGATGCTGCAGGAGAGCTTTGCGTCCTATTAGCTTGTTGGTGAGGTAACGGCTCACCAAGGCGATGATAGGTAGCCGGCCTGAGAGGGTGAACGGCCTCAAGGGGACTGAGATACGGCCCTTACTCCTACGGGAGGCAGCAGTGGGGAATATTGGACAATGGGGGCAACCCTGATCCAGCAATTCTGTGTGCACGAAGAAGGTTTTCGGATTGTAAAGTGCTTTCAGCAGGGAAGAAGAAAGTGACGGTACCTGCAGAAGAAGCGACGGCTAAATACGTGCCAGCAGCCGCGGTAATACGTATGTCGCAAGCGTTATCCGGAATTATTGGGCATAAAGGGCATCTAGGCGGCCAGACAAGTCTGGGGTGAAAACTTGCGGCTCAACCGCAAGCCTGCCCTGGAAACTGTTTGGCTAGAGTGCTGGAGAGGTGGACGGAACTGCACGAGTAGAGGTGAAATTCGTAGATATGTGCAGGAATGCCGATGATGAAGATAGTTCACTGGACGGTAACTGACGCTGAAGTGCGAAAGCTGGGGGAGCGAACAGGATTAGATACCCTGGTAGTCCCAGCCGTAAACGATGATTACTGGGTGTGGGCATGAAGAGTGTCCGTGCCGAAGCTAATGCGATAAGTAATCCGCCTGGGGAGTACGGCCGCAAGGCTGAAACTCAAAGGAATTGACGGGGACCCGCACAAGCGGTGGAGCATGTGGTTTAATTCGACGCAACGCGAGGAACCTTACCAGATCTTGACATCCCACGTATGCCTGCGAGAGCAGGCAGTGCCTTCGGGAACGTGGAGACAGGTGGTGCATGGCTGTCGACAGCTCGTGTCGTGAGATGTTGGGTTAAGTCCCGCAACGAGCGCAACCCCTATCGCTAGTTGCCATCATTAAGTTGGGGACTCTAGCGAGACTGCCTGCGAAGAGCAGGAGGAAGGTGGGGATGACGTCAGTCATCATGCCCCTATGATCTGGGCTACACACGTGCTACAATGGCCGGTACAAAGAGCTGCAAAACGGTAACGTTTAGCCAATCTTTAAAGCCGGTCCAAGTTCGGATTGAAGTCTGCAACTCGACTTCATGAAGCCGGAATCGCTAGTAATCGCAGATCAGCAATGCTGCGGTGAATACGTTCTCGGGTCTTGTACACACCGCCCGTCACACCACGAGAGTTGTCTGCACCTGAAGCCGCCGGTCCAACCGCAAGGAGGAAGGCGTCTAAGGTGTGGATAGTGATTGGGGTGAAGTCGTAACAAAGGTATCCGTACCGGAAGGTGCGGATGGATCACTCCTTTCTAAGGAGTAACAAACACTGCTTCTTCTTATGTCTTTTGGGCGTGTAGCTCAGGTGGTTAGAGCACTGTGCTGATAACGCAGGGGTCGCTGGTTCGAGTCCAGCCATGCCCACCATTAATTAAAGTCTTGGGGATATAGCTCAGTTGGGAGAGCGCTGCCCTGTAAGGCAGAGGTCAGCGGTTCGAACCCGCTTATCTCCACCAATTATATTTAGGACAATGGGAAATGAATAGTAGGTAAAAAGATTACAATAAACTAGAGTAAAAAGTTATTCTGGAGAAAAGCTAATAAGGGCACACGGAGGATGCCTAGGCAACAACAGCCGATGAAGGACGTGATAAGCTGCGATAAGCCGGGAGTAGATGCACATAATCGTTAATCCCTCGGATTTCCGAATGGAAAAACCTGCATGTCTGGAGGATATGCGTGAAAACGGTAAGCCCGTGAACTGAAACATCTAAGTAACGGGAGGAAAAAGAAAGTAAAAACGATTCCCTAAGTAGCGGCGAGCGAACAGGGATAAGCCCTAAACCGTGTCAGTGTCAAGCGGACAGCGTTGCTGACACGGGGTTGTGGGACTTCCATTAACGGATTGTCATAATGTTTAAGTTATATGTATGTAAGTAGAATCAGTTGGGAAGCTGAACCAAAGAAGGTGATAGTCCTGTAGAACATAAATACATATAACGACTGGAAGCACCTGAGTAGCGTCAGGCACGAGGAATCTGGCGTGAATCAGCGTGGACCATGTCACGTAAGGCTAAATACTGTTGTTGACCGATAGTGAAGAGTACCGTGAGGGAAAGGTGAAAAGAACCCTGAGCAAGGGAGTGAAATAGAATTTGAAACCGTGTGCTTACAAACGGTAGGGAGCACTTTATGTGTGACTGCGTGGATTTTGGTTAATCATCCTGCGAGTTATGATCAGTGGCAAGGTTAATAAAGCGGAGCCGAAGGGAAACCGAGTCTTAATAGGGCGTTAAGTCGCTGGTCATAGACGCGAAACCTAGTGATCTAGGCCTGTCCAGGCTGAAGCTGAGGTAAGACTCAGTGGAGGGCCGAACTCACCGCCGTTGAAAAGTTGGGGAGATGAGATAGGTCTAGGGTGAAAAAGCCAATCGAACTAGGAGATAGCTCGTTCTCTCCGAAATGCATTTAGGTGCAGCCTTGATGTTAAGATATGTGGGGGTAGAGCTCTGTATGATCTAGGGGGCGTACTGCTTACCGAAATCAAGCAAACTTCGAATACCATATATTAATCGTCAGGAGTGAGTCCATGGATGACAAGGTCCATGGACGAGAGGGGAACAGCCCAGACCGCCAGCTAAGGTCCCTAATTATGTCTAAGTGGGAAAGGAGGTGGATATTCACAGACAACCAGGAGGTTGGCTTAGAAGCAGCCATACCTTGAAAGAGTGCGTAACAGCTCACTGGTCGAGAGTATCTGCGCCGAAGATGTAACGGGGCTAAGACATAAACCGAAGCTGCGGAGGCGTGTTTTCACGCCTGGTAGGAGAGCGTTCTGTAGGCCGTCGAAGGTAAGCTGTAAGGCTTTCTGGAGGCATCAGAAGTGAGAATGCAGGAATGAGTAGCGAGAAGGCGGGCGAGAATCCCGCCGGCCGGAAGTCCAAGGTTTCCAGGGGAAGGTTTGTCCGCCCTGGGGAAGTCGGGACCTAAGCATAAGCAAAAATGTGATGGCGAATGGAAAACAGGTTAATATTCCTGTACCACTATTATCGCTTGAGAGACGGAGTGACGCAGGAAGGTATGTGAGAAGACTGACGGAATAGTCTTTCTAAGGGCGTAGCATGGACACGCAGGTAAATCCGCGTGTCTAAATGTGAGACCTGATGGGTAAGTGCATTAGCATAAGTTACAGATCCTACACTGCCAAGAAAAAAACTTCTATCGATGAAAAAGTAGTGCCCGTACTGTAAACCGACACAGGTGGACAGAGTGAGAAACTTAAGGCCGACAGGATAACTCTAGCTAAGGAACTCTGCAAAATAGCCCCTGTAACTTCGGGAGAAGGGGTGCCTGATATACCTGAAGGAGAGAACACCTCAGGGGAAAACAGGCCGCAGTGAAGAGTCCCAAGCAACTGTTTACCAAAAACACAGGTCTATGCTAAGCTGAAAGGCGACGTATATGGGCTGACACCTGCCCAGTGCCGGAAGGTTAAGAGGAGGAGTGAGAGCTCCGATTTGAAGCCCCGGTGAACGGCGGCCGTAACTATAACGGTCCTAAGGTAGCGAAATTCCTTGTCGGGTAAGTTCCGACCTGCACGAATGGTGAAATGATTTGGGAGCTGTCTTGGCTGGAGACCTGGTGAAGTTGTAATGTCGGTGAAGATACCGACTACCTGCAGTAGGACGGAAAGACCCCGTGGAGCTTTACTGTAGTTTGGCATTGGGTTTTGGCTGTGTGTGTATAGGATAGTTGGGAGACTGTGAAGTTAAGGCGTCAGTTTTAACTGAGTCGTCGTTGGAATACCAACCATATGCCGTTGAAATTCTAATCTGGTAACGGAGACAGTGCTAGATGGGCAGTTTGACTGGGGCGGTCGCCTCCAAAAGAGTAACGGAGGCGTTCAAAGGTTCCCTCAGGCTGGATGGAAATCAGCCTAAGAGTGCAAACGCATAAGGGAGCTTGACTGCAAGACTGACGGGTCGAGCAGGTACGAAAGTAGGAGTTAGTGATCCGGCGGTTCCGTATGGAAGGACCGTCGCTCAACGGATAAAAGCTACCCCGGGGATAACAGGCTGATACTTCCCAAGAGTCCATATCGACGGAAGTGTTTGGCACCTCGATGTCGGCTCGTCTCATCCTGGGGCTGGAGAAGGTCCCAAGGGTTGGGCTGTTCGCCCATTAAAGAGGCACGCGAGCTGGGTTCAGAACGTCGTGAGACAGTTCGGTCCCTATCCACTGCAGGCGCTTGAATACTGTAAAGATCTGACCTTAGTACGAGAGGACCGGGTTGGACAGACCTCTGATGTATCAGTTGTCACGCCAGTGGCATGGCTGAGTAGTCACGTCTGGAACGGATAATCGCTGAAAGCATCTAAGCGAGAAGCCGTCTTTGAGATGAGTATTCGTAGTATCCATGGAGAACACATGGTTGATAGGCCAGAGGTGTAAGTGCAGCAATGCATTCAGCTGACTGGTACTAATATTACATCTGCTTTTTAGTTAATCTTTTACTACTACTATTTATTTCTCATTGTCTTAACTTGACAATTTAATTCTTGAAGTTTGGTGATGTTAGCAGCAGGGATACACCCGGTTACATTTCGAACCCGGCAGTTAAGTCTGTTTACGCCTAAAATACTTGGATTCGTCCCGGGAAAATAGGTAGTTGCCAAACTTTTCTTTTGTGTGTCTCCGTAGCTCAGCCGGTTAGAGCATCTGACTGTTAATCAGAGGGTCGTTGGTTCGAGTCCAACCGGGGACGCCATTTTTATTTTTCTTTCCTATACTTCCACTTCATAGCATATCACTTACAGTTAGTTATTTTTAATTTTAATTATCAAATCTATTCTTATACTATTCCCCGTTTAAATAGAGAATGTTTAATAAATTTTGAATTACATAATTAGTAAAGAGTTAAAAGTTTTTGTCCTTAACATAGTTTCTATTTTATAATGGGATTTAGTATTAGATTAGTTTATTTAATATTAGTTTTTAATAAATTTGTTATTTAAATGGGGTTTAGTATTAGTCATAAACATAACTAAATGGTAATTTGATATTGTTTTTCATTTCTCATCTGAAAGTTTTTGTATTCAAGTATACCTGCTTCCTTTTGATTTATGCCCTTTCTTTTAATGTAAGCTCTTTATTAGTCCATTTTTATTTTGTTCTATATTTGTAGGAGAAAAATATACGTTTTATATTTATATTTTTCTGGTAAATATGAATCAGTGACCAGAAGTTTTATTTTTCATGACTTGTTCTATAAACGCAAATTTACCATCTAGCTAAAGTTTGTAGTGACTTTTTGTGAAGTTGTGTTATTATTTAGCATAGCAAGAATGAGCATTTCTAATTTTGTGAGAGATATTAGTGTATTATTTTACTATTTTTCAATAGGTTTTAGTGTTACACCTGATTATCCAATACATCTCTGTCAAAAATTTAAAAGTAGAAAAAAGTAAAAATGATTTATAATATAGTAAAATTATTTTTAGATGGAAATATTAGAATTATAATTGTTTGATTTAATTTTTGGAAGTATTAAAAGCATAATTTGAATAATAATAAAATCTTTAAATAAATAACAAATTTTTTTCAAAATCAGAAATAATGGAGATTGATTTTATCGTAATTTTACTAATTCATAAAATCAAAAATCTTAAAAAGTAACACAAATTTAGAGTTTCTAATTTTGGAATATTATAAAAATTGTACAATGATTCTAGAGGGTTCTCTAGTTAATTTTTTTATTTAAATGGGAGAAAAATAGCTAGGAAAAATTAGTATAGAGGCTGATAGCTTGAAAAAGATATAAAAAAAGGGAAGTTGTAAAAAGTGTGAGTCTGTCTATGGAAAAAAAGGTGAAGTTGTGGGACTTCTTGGACCAAATGGAGCAGGGAAAAGACGACTACTTTTTATATGATCACAGGGATTGTAAGACCAAATTATGGAAGAGTTATGTACAATGGAGAGAAATTACAAATTTACCTATGTATAAGAGAGCTAGGCTTGGGCTTGGTTATTTGCCGCAGGAAAGCATCTGTTTTAGAATTTGACTGTGGAGGAAAATATTGTGTCTGTTCTAGAAATGCGAGGAGTTAAGAAAAAAGAAAGAATTGCCACAATGCAGAATTTGATTGAGGAATTTAAATTGTCACATGTAGCAAAAAAGTTTGGGATATGCACTTTCTGGAGGGAACGTAGACGTGTGGAGATTGCTAGAACTATTTCTACAAATCCAGACTTCATACTGCTTGATGAGCCTTTTGCGGGAGTAGATCCGATTGCAGTTGAGGATATTCAGAATATAATAATGCAGTTAAAGGAACGTGGGCTTGGGATATTGATTACCGATCATAATGTGCGTGAAACGTTGAGGATTACCGAAAAGAGCCTACATAATGGCAGAAGGTACAATTCTGATTGCAGGAACAGGACAGCAGATTGCAAATGACGAAACAGCGAGAAGAGTGTATCTAGGGGATAACTTCAAACTTGATTAGAGAGGATGATTTTTGAAAAAAATGTGATTTTAACATCATCTTTATACGAAAGTATAGAACTTGTAAAAAAATTTTTAGATAAAAATACTGAAAGTATACTATTTATTCCCACAGCAACTAATGTAGACGAATATAAAAAAATACATACATCTTACTCAAAAAGGCATTTGAAGATTTTTGGTTATGAAGTGGAGAATTTTGATGTTTCTATTTTTTTCAGAAAAAGACTGCAAAAGAGAAATTATCAGAAGCGAAAATAGTTTTTATTTCTGGTGGAAATACTTTCTATTTATTGCAAGAATTAAAAAGAAAAAAATTTAATATCTTATTTAAAGGAAAGAATAGAAAATGGACTGCTATATATTGGAGAATCAGCAGGTTCAGTAATAGCGGCTCCTGACATAGAGTATGCTTCTATAGTGATGATAAGACAGTGGCAACAGAATTAGATGATTATACAGGGATTAAATCTAGTAGATTTTTACATAGTTCCTCATTTTGAGGAAGAGCCTTTTTGTGGAAAGGTTCGAGAAAAACTGTTGAATTATATAAAGATAAATTGGATTTGAAATTGATTAATAATAAAGAAGCAATATTGGTTGAAAATAATAATTTTACAATAATAAAAATAAAGATACAATAGGAAAGGAGCGGGATTGTTTTCAACAATCTCAAACAAATAATGACAGGAAAATGAAATAAGAAAAAGTTTTGTAGATTTTTAAAATCGAAAGAGCATAAACATTTTTGAAAGTGCGTCGCTTATACCAGATGATAAGAGCTTATTGCTGACTGTAGCAGGAATGGTACCGTTTAAGCCATTTTTTGGGAGAAAAAGGAGGCACCATTTAAAAAGAATTACGACTTATCAGAAATGTATCAGAACTAATGACTTGGAAAATGTTGGGAGAACGCCTAGACATCATACGTTTTTGAAATGTTAGGTAATTTTCTCATTTGGAGATTATTTTAAAAAGGAAGCTATTGAGTGGTCTTGGGAGTATATAACGAAAGTATTGAAACTGGAAGAGGACAGACTTTGGGTATCTGTGTATAAAACAGATGATGAGGCTTATGAAATCTGGAACAAGGAAATTGGAGTGCCAGCAGAAAGAATTGTTAGGCTTGGAGAAGAGGACAACTGGTGGGCAGCAGGACCTGTAGGGATCTTGCGGGACCTTGTAGCGAGATTTATTACGATACTCAGAATATGGGAAAAAATAACGAAGAAGCTGACAGAAAGCCAGGAGATGACGGAGATAGATTTTTAGAAATCTGGAATCTGGTATTTACTGAATGGAACAGGCTTGAAGACGGTTCACTTGTGCCGCTTCCAGAAAAAAATATTGACACAGGGGCAGGACTTGAGAGAATTGCTTCAGTTGTGCAAAAACAAGGATAACAACTTTTGATACTGATTTGTTTACAAATATTATAAAAGGGATAAAATCTGTACTTGAAATTCAAGGAAATGAAAATGAGGAAGCAATAAAAATTATTGCCGATCACGTTAGAGCCTCAGTATTTTTGATTGGAGATGGAGTATTGCCGTCAAAACGAAGGGCGTGGATATATTTTAAGAAAAAATTATAAGACGTGCTTTTTGGAGCTGGGAAGTGCTGCAAAACAGAAGAGTTTTTGAAAAAGAGGATATATTTCTTTATAAATTAGTGCCTTACGTTCTTGAAAACAATGAATGAAGCATACCCAGAATTAGCTGAAAAAGCAGGAATACATTGAAAAAGTTATAAGACTGGAAGAAGAAAGATTTGCAACAACTTTGAAAAATGGGAACTGAAAATGCTGGAAGAAGAAATTCAGAAATTAAAAGGGGCAAAATCAGAAGGAATTGCCAGCTGAACTGACTTTTCAAACTGTATGACACTTTTGGATTCCCATTTGAACTTACAAAATTAATCTTTGGAAAAATCAAGGATTTGAAGCATCAGAAGAAGAATTTGAGAAAAAGCTGGCAGAACAGGTGCAACGTTCAAAGGATAGCAGAACAACGATTTCTGATATGATAAAAGATGAATTTATAGATGAATTTTTTTGAAAAACATGGGAAAAACAGAATTTACTGGATATTTACAAAATTTTTGAGGAAAAAGCACGCTTTTACATATTGCCAAAAGTGAAGGAATTTCAGGATATGAGATGATTTTGACAAAACTCCGTTTTATGCTGAATCTGGAGGGCAAGTTGCTGATACAGGAATTATCACTTCTGGAGAATTTGAAGGAAAGAGTTGTAAATGTGGTTAAAAACACGATGTCTTTATTCATCAGGTTGAAATCACAAGAGGAATTGCTCCAGCTGTAGGCGTAGAAGTGAAAATGCAAATTGATGTAAACCGTAGAAAAAGATATTCAGAGAAATCATACAGCTACGCATATTTTATACACAAAGTTTTAAGAGAAAATCTAGGAACACATGTAGAGCAGTCTGGATCACTTGTGGATGATGAAAAAATTAAGATTTGACTTTTTCACATTACGAAGCAATCAGTCCAGAAATGATTGAAAAAAATTGAAAAAGGTGTAAATGACATTATTTTATCAAATTTACAGGTAAAAATAAATTATGAAAATATTGAAGATGCAAAAGCAAGAGGAGCAATGGCATTATTTTCTCGGATAAATATGGAGATATAGTCCGTGTTGTTGAAATTGATGGATATTCTATCGAGCTTTGTGGAGGAACACACGTTAAATCAACTGGAGAAATCGGATTATTCAATATCGAATCTGAAAATGGAATTGCTTCAGGAACACGTAGAATTACAGCTACAACTGGATATAAAAGTTTAAAGTTATGTGAACAGGCTTGAAGATAAAATAAAGGAAATATCTGATATTTTTAGAACAGATGAAAAATGTTGTCGATATTATCGAAAAATATATTGGAGATATGAGAGCAGCAGTAAAAGTGCATGAAGAAATGCAGACAAAACTTGTAAAATACGAAATCAATGAAATGCTGGAAAATGTGAAACAGTAAATGATGTGAAAGTATTAAAAGATCTTCATGTTGATAAAAAAATGTTGATGAGCTGAAAGAGATTGTAGACAGAGGAAAAAGAAAAAAATGCAGTCTGGAATCATTATTTTGGGAACAAATAACAATGGAAAAGGCAATTTTTGTAGTTGGAGTTACAAAAAGACTTTGATTTCAAAAGCGAAAAGGCTGGAGAAATAGTAAAAGTTGCGGCTCAAAGTTGCTGGGCGGAAATGGTGGAGGACGTCCTGACTTTGCACAGGCTGGTGGAAAAAATGGAAGTGCTGTAAAAGAAGCTGTTGAAAAAGCATTTGAGTTTGTGACTGAAAAATTGTAATAGCAATTAATTTGATTTTTAATTATAAAATTTTAAAATTGCTGTGAAATATTTAAGAAATGAGAATAAAAATGAAAAAAATTTATTGATTAGATGTGGGAGATGTCAGAATTGGAGTTGCCAAATGCGATCCTTTGAGAATTCTTGCGACTGCTCTTCGAAGTGATTGACAGAACAAAGACAAATCCTGTTGAAAGAATAAAAGGAAATATTAGATGATGAAGGTACAGTTGTAGTGGGAATGCCAAAGAGCCTTGATGGCACGAAAAACGTCAGGTGGAAAAGTGGATGAATTTGGAAGAATTGAAAAAGAGTATTTCAAATATTCAGATTATCTTTGTGGATGAGCGTTACACAACAACAGAGGCTGAGCATTATCTAAAAACTATTCTAAAAAGAATGGAAAAGAACGTAGAAAAGTTGTAGATATGGTTGCAGCGTCAATAATTTTTGCAAAAATATCTCGACACATTGCCTTAAGAATAGATATTTAAATAAAACAAAAAGAAAGGATGAAAAATGCAAAAATAAAAATCACATTATATTTGGTTACTTTTAGTAATTTTTGTTCCAGCTCTTATTTTGTACTTTAATAAAGTAAAACTGGGACTTGATTTACGTGGTGGAACATCAGTTGTATTACAGGCACAGGGGAAAAATAGAGGCTGATACAATGAGTAAGGTTAGAAATATTATTGAAAGACGGGTAAATAGTATTGGAGTTGCTGAGCCTGTTATTCAGCTTAGTGGAAAATGATAAATTGATAGTGGAGCTTGCGGGGATAAAAGATCCTCAAAAAGGCTATTGAATTGATTGGTACAACAGCAAAACTAGAGTTTAGAATAAAAATAATGATGGAACTTATGGACCTGTGTTGTTAGAAGGTTCTGCGTTGAAAAAGTGCGGGAGTTTACTAGAGATCAAGTTGGGATGCCATCTGTAAGTTTTGAATTAAATTCAAAAGGGTGCAAATGACTTTTGCTAAAAATTACTAGAGAAAAATGTTGGAAAAACAGCTTGCGATAATGCTTGATAACAAGGAACAGTCAGCACCTAGAATTAATAGTGAAATTAATGGTGGAAGGGAAGTATAACTGGAAGATTTTACAATGGAAGAAGCTAATAATCTAGCTAATCTTCTGAAAATCAGGAGCGTTACCTGTAGAAATTAAAAATTGTTGAAAATAGAACAGTTGGGAGCGACACTTGGTGTGGATTCGATAAAACAAACTGGAATAGCTGGGCTGATTGCCTTAGGTGTAATCTCAGTATTTATGATTGCTATTTATAAAAATACCAGGAATTGTTGCTGATATTGCACTTTTAATAAACAGGGAGTTTTTAGTTTTAGGACTTCTTAGCGGTATTGGTGCGGCTTTGACACTTCCAGGGATTGCAGGATTTATCCTTACACTTGGTATGGCAGTTGATTCAAATGTAATTACTTATGAGAGAATAAAGGAAGAATTACGGCTTGGAGAATCGCTTCACGATGCGGTTGAAAGAGGTTATGAAAATGCCTTTCCTGCCATAATTGATGGAAATATAACAACATTACTTGTGGCAGCGGTATTGTTCTTTCTTGGAACTGGGTCCGATTAAAAGGATTTGCTGTAACATTGTCGCTTGGGGTAGTGGCTACTGTAATTACAGGAGTATTTGTTTCAAAAGTAATATTAAAAGTTACTTATAAAAACATTTAATATAAAAAGAGAGCAGTTGTTCTGGAAAGGAGCTTTGAATGAAGATTAATTTAAAAGTAATAGAGCGTAGAAAAACTTTATTTGGGAATTTCGACAATAATGGTTATAGTTTCGCTAGTTTCATTATTTGCAATAAAGTTAAATCTTGGTGTAGATTTTAAAAGGTGGAGAATTAATTCAGTTAAAAATATGAGAAAAAATTGACCAGAATGCAGTAAACAGTACATTAAGTGGTTTAGTTGGAGAAATACCACAAATGAAAGCTAAAAGAGTGCAATTTTCAGACACAGATAATACTGTTATTATAAGAACTGAACAATTAAATAGATACACAAAAAGCAAAAGTAATGTCAGAATTAACCAAAAACTGGGAAAATATGAAGTTGTGAAAAAATGAAACTGTAGGTGCGGTAATTGGTAAAGAATTAACATCTAATGCGATTCAGGCACTGTTAATTGGAAGTATTTTGATTATTATTTATATTACAGTAAGATTTGAATTTATTTATGCGGTGGCGGGAATGTGGCATTAATTCATGATGTTATTGTGCCTTTGGAGTTATTGCAATGCTTAAATATGAGATAGATACACCGTTTATTGCTGCAATTCTTACAATTTTTAGGATATTCGATTAACGATACGATTGTTGTATTTGACAGGATTCGTGAAAATATTAAAAAGAAACAGAGAAGGTAGAAATAAAGTTACATTATCATTTGGAGAAGTGATAGAAAAATCCATAAACCAAGTTTTACAAGATCAATTTACACATCATTAACTACGTTGTTTTCTGTAATTGTACTCTTATTCTTGGTGGAAGCACGTTAAAAGACATTTTAGTATGACTCTATTTATAGGAATGCTTTGTTGGAACTTATTCATCAGTGTTTGTGGCAAAGTCCTTTAGTTTATATAATGAAAAAGGTAAAATGAGCCAAAAATCTAAAGATGTTATAAAAAGTTCTGGTAAAAACAGTAAATGGATATGATGAAAAAGATAAAGTGTTAGTTTAATTGAAAAAACAAAAAAATATTTGATAATAAATAAAAAAATGATAAATTTAGAAGGTGAATTGAAAAAATGCGATGCTGGGCAGAAATAAATATAAATAATTTTATAGCAATATTGATGAAATTGAAAAATTGTAGCAAAAGATAAAATAATAGCAGTTATAAAAGGCAGATGCCTATGGGACATGGAATGCTTAAAAATATGTGATGCTTTGATAAAAAGGGAATAAAGAACTTTGCAGTTGCGACAAGTGACGAAGCACTTAAAAATTAAGGAGCTTCACAATGATATTACTGTGCTTTATATTGGGTCCTGTGGAAAATGAGTATATGGATTTAATTGCTGATAAAAAAATATTTATTTTATGGTGACAGATTTTGAGGAAATAGAATATTTGGAAAAACTGGGAAAGAAAAAGGAAAAACTACAGATGTATTTATAAAGATAGATACAGGAATGGGACGTGTAGGCTTTCAGGAAAGTGAAGTCGAAGATTTGAATAAAACTTAAAAATTCTAGTCATATTAATCCAATAGGAATTTTCTCGCATTTTTTTCATCATCAGACAGTGACAAAGACTATACAAAATTGCAGGAAAGCAAATTTAAAGTAATGTGTGAAAAATATCAAGTGGGATACCATCAATAAAAATATAGACATTTTGCACAATAGCTTTGGAACTTTAAAATTTCAGGACAGTATAGAAGATTTTTGTAAGAGTGGGAATTATACTTTATGGAGGAGTTATAGATGAAGAAACGTTTCCATATAAATTTAAGCCAGTAATGTCTCTTTTGGCAAAAATTAGTTACATAAAAACATTAAAGGAAGACAGTTTTATAAGTTATGGAAACACGTATAAAAGGAAAAGCTGGAGGAACTTATGCGACAGTTTCTATTGGATATGCTGACGGAGTAAGGCGTGATTTGTCAAACAAAGGCTATGTTTTTTTACAAAGGGCATAAATGTGAAATTGTAGGACGTGTCTGTATGGATCAGCTTATGATTTTACTCCTGATGAATTGAAAGATGTGGCTAAAAAAAGGTGATATTGTGGAATTTTTGGGGAAAAATATAAGTGTTGTGGAAGTTGCTGATTTATGTAATACAATTTCGTATGAAATTATGTGTGGAATAAGCCAAAGAGTGCCTAGAATTTATGTGGAAAAAAATAGAGGTAGGAAAAAAATGATACTGGATATTGATTTATAATATTGCTGATAATATTTATTCTTCTTGGATATAAAAGGGGATTTTCATTGGAATTCTTTAATATGTTTAAATATATTTTGATTATTTTTATTACGAATTATATTTATAAAATTTTGATTCAGAAAAAAATAAAATCGAGAAATCAATTGAAGATATTTATTATTATGGTTGTAATCCAGTATATTGTTTATTCTGTTATTTTAATAATGAAATGGGAAGTTCTTGAAAACTATAAAAAAATAAAAAGATTTGATAAATTTTCTGGAATAATTTTTGGAATATTTAAAATATTTTTGTTTCAATTATTATTTATATTGTCATTATTACGGGTTCGTTAAATAGTAAAAATAAGAAAATATAAGAGATGAAAGTGTTTCTGCCCAATTTATGACAAAAATATGCATTAAAATATTTAGATTCTTTTTCCAAATTTTATAAAAATGATGTAGAAAATTATGCTGTAAAAAAGGGAAAAATCAAATAATAAATGATATTTTTAAGTAATTATAAAAAAATTAGAGACAGAAGAATTTAAGAATAGTCGGACTGCAGATTAGAACATTTAAAAATAACATTTTAGAATAATATTCAAACCTTTTTAAAATTGAACTGAAAAATTGAATATCTTTAAAAGTAGAGGCTTTCAAACTTTTGAGTTTAGTTTTAAAATGGTATTGCTTATCAAAAATTATAATTAAAAAGGAAAACTGATAAAAATGAAAATAATTGACAGATATATCTACAATTCACTTATTCTGCCATCGGTATTTGGAATTAGCATATTTACATTTATTATGATGTTAAATGTTGTAATGGAAGTTATGGAAAGATTATTTGCGAGTGATTTGCCATTTATATCGATAATTGACTATTTATTTTATGCAATGCCAGGGAGTTTTAGTGCAGACGATACCGATGGGGGCATTTCTTGGAGTGATGCTTGTTTATGGTGGACTTTCTGAAACAAATGAAATTGTTGCAATGGAAGGTTCTGGAGTCGGGCTTTTTAGAATAATCAGACCTGCATTTATTTTTGAGTGATACTTACTCTTATTGGATTAGGGCTTGAGCTTTATGTAAATCCACGTGCATTAAAAAATATTAATGCTCAGACAAAGCAGATTTTAGCTTCAAGACCAAGTTCACTTACAGAAGAAAAAGTCTTTTTGTCAAATGAAGAAAAAGGCTTTGGATTTTATATAGACGAAGTGAGTAACGATAAGGCTACAGCTAAAAATTTCTAATTATAAATAAACGTGGAGATAATCCGTATCCAATAGTATTTCTAGCTGAAGATGCAAAGTTTGATCCAGGAATTATAAGATTAAAGAAGGTAAAGGGATACGCCTTTGATAAAACTGGAAGCAGTCAAGTATCAGCTGAATATCAGGAGCAGGAGATACTGATTTCCACTTTTTAGGGAAAAAGAAACAAGAGTTGAAGAAGAGTCGTAAGGAAATGAATTTAAAGGAGCTGGAAAAATTTTATAAAAGCAAATATAAAAATCCTGAAGAAAAAGGAAGCAGCATTAAAAGCACAAGTAGAAATTTACCAAAAGAATTATAGGACCTCTTGCAAGTACTTTTTTTATGCTGGCTAGGAGTTTTACTTTCTGTGGGGGCATAGAAGAAGTGGAAGAGGAATAAGTTTTGGAATAAGTTTAATAGTTATATTTGGACATATAGGAATGGCAAGCTATGCTAAAATTATGGTTTTAAAAATGATGTACCAGCTAGTATTGCAATGTGGGTTCCTAATTTTGTTTTATTTATATTGTGCATATTTTTCAATAAAAAATATAAAGGAAATTAGCGAAAGGAGGAGCATGAATAAATTAGATAAATATATAATTGTAAATTATGTAAAAAGTTTTTATTTTAGGTATGATGATGTTCTTTCTAATATTTTTGCTAGCCGAAAGTATTACATTGACAGGCTGGCTTATGGATGGAAAACTGAAAGGCTCGGAAGCTTTAAAATATTTAAGATACGGGATACCTGAAATTGTAACAAACACAGCTCCTCTTGGAGTATTGTTAGAAGTCTCCTATGTATAAGTAAAATGGCAAAGCAGCTGGAAGTTGCCGCAATGAAGACAAGCGGGATAAGTTTTGCAAGAGTTGCATTATTTCCCATTTTATTTTCAGCTTTAGTAAGTTTGGGAGTGTTTTGGTTAAATTATGATTATCTTGGGAGAGCAAATACAAAAAAGGAAGATTTGAAGACATTGAAAATTGACAATAAAGAGCCTGTCAGATCAGAAAAAGATTTTGTATTCGTGAAAATTGATAAAAGAACAGTTCTCTTTAGTGGACATGCAAATAAAAATAATGGAACAATGAACTATGTTACAATTCTAAAAATTTGAAAATGGATTTAAAGTAATAAGAAAAATGTATACAGCTTCTTTTTGCTAAAATTAATCCTAAAAACTAATGAATGGACTTTTAAAAGATTTAAAGGAATATGACAACAAAACAAATGTAACAAAACCGATTTGATACATTTAAATTTGTGGCTTCGATGGAAGATGTACTCGCAAGTGCGGTAAAAAGCTAAAAATTTGACAATGCAGAATTACGTGAAAAACAGTTTATTTTACAAGAGTTGGAGCAGATTCGTTAAATTTAAGAATAGAATTTTATTATAGAATATCTTTTGCATTATCTTCGCTTGTAATGTCTTTAATAGGGCTTTCACTAGGGAGTAGATATGTTAGAGGGAGGAGCTGCTGTAAATATTGGATTGTCTGTAATAATTGGTTATGCGTATTATGGAGTCAGCACAATTTTACGTTCAATGGCAGTTTCTGGAACAGTTCCAATTTATGTTGCCTGTTTTGTTCCATTAATAATATTCCTTGTTGTTGGAATAAAATTGTTTAAAGATGCAGAATATTAAAATTATTTTAGAAGAGAAAGGATTAGAAATGATAGAAAAATAAAAACGGATACGGAATAGAAGTTATTTTTGACAAATTGGAAAAGTATTTCACTTTGTTCAGTCGGAGTATTTGTAAAAACAGGTTCACGAGATGAAAGTGATACGGAAGAAGGAATTTCACAGTGCTGGAACATATGATTTTTAAAGGGACACCAACAAGAAGCTATTTTGAAATTTCAGAAGAGATTGACTATCTTGGAGCAAATGTGAATGCACATACAACAAAGGAAGAAACAGTTTTTATATAAACGCTTTGACACAATTTTTGGGAAAAATCTGTGGATATTTTGTTTGATATTGTTACAAATTCTACGATTGATGAAAAGGAGCTGGAAAAAGGAAAAAGATGTAATTGTGGAAGAAATCAAGATGTATAAGGATTCGCCAGATGACCTTGTGTTTGAGACAAATTATGCAGACTGTATAAATGGACAGTATGGAAAGCCAATTATTGGGACAGAAGAAAGTGTAAAAGGATTTTACAGCGAAGAGAATTAGAAAATATTATAGAGAAAAGATATACAAAGGATAATATTCTAATTGTAGTTTCAGGAAATTTTGATAAAGATGAAATTATTCAGAAAAATAAATGAGTACTTTGGAAAACTGGCTAATACAAAAAGTTGATAGACGTGAAAAAATTGATTTTTCATTTAATGCAGGGACAGTTTCAAAGGATATAAATCAGGTAAATATCTGCATTTCTCATAAAAGTGAAGATTATAACAGTGAGTATATACAGATATTTTTGTCAAATATTATGGAGGTTCAATGAGCTCTAGACTTTTTCAGGAAATTCGTGATGGACTAGCCTATTCTGTTTATACATATAACCAGTATTATCTTTCTGGAGGTTTAACTTCATATATATGGAACTAATTTGGAAAGGTATGAAAAAGCTATAGAATTACACTTTTTGAGAATTTAAGAAATTACGTGAGAATGGGTGACGGAAGAGGAGCTCAAAAATCAAAAATAAATATATAAGTAGAATTTCATTTGCTATGAAAAATCCACGTTCAAGAATGGAATTTTTAGGAAGTATTATATTAGAAAAATGAAATTCTAGATACAGAGAAATTGAAAAATGAAGTAAAATACAGTAGACTTGAAGATGTGAATAATTTTGCAAGAACGAAATATCTGGAAGAAAATATTACAGTTTTGGGGAATATTAACGTATAGAAAAATAAAGCAGTAAAGGTTAATGAAGTTAATTGAGGAAATAAAAATTAAAAATTAGGAGAAGAAATGTCTTTGAAAACCAAAAATTAATGATAGAAGAAATAAAAATAATATTTTTCGGATGGACAAGATGATTTTATTAATAGTCTATGCACTTTGTAACAATCAGTACAGTTTTCGTATATAGTGCAACAAGACAAAGTGGAATGGTTATAAAGAATATTCTGTGGATTGCAGTAGGTTCTATATGAGTTTTGCTGTTGTCATATATGGATTATAGAAATCTGAAAGATATGTTTGCATATTTATGTATAGGTGTTACTTGTTGTTGATTGTGCGTTTTGCAGGAAAAAGACTCTGGGAGCACAGCGTTGGATTTCCTTGGGACCATTTCAATTGCAGCCTTCAGAATTTGTAAAAGTCGGGAATTATTATAATAATCGCTTATTGGATTGTAACAAAGTATAAAGACGGTATTAATAATCTGCAATGATATTATTGGCTCAATTTTACCAACGATGCCACTTATTTTATTGGTTTTGATACAGCCTGACCTAGGAACAACATTAATAACGGTTTCAGCATTCTTATTTATGATATTTCTATATGGAGCTGATATAGAAACCAACTCGGATAATTGGACTTGTTGTATTGTTGTCAGTTTATCCTGTTTACAGATTTGTTTAAGTAGCTACCAGAGAACACGTGTGGAGACATTTTTACATCCTGAAACAGATAGAAAAGGAAGGTGGCACGTAATTCAATCAAAAATTTCCGTTGGTGCAGGAGGAGCATTAGGAAAGGGGGTTTTACAAGGAAGCCAAAGCAGATTGGAATTTTTGCCAGAAGCACAAACAGACTTTATTTTTCAGTATTGTCTGAAGAATTAGGATTTTTAGGCTCTTCACTAGTCTTACTTCTATTTTTGGGCTGATTTTGCAGAATAATGAGGATATCGCGGATTATACAAGATGATTTTTGGGCGACCCATACTCTATGGTGTGCAGCAGTAATTTTTATGCACGTAATTGTAAATGTGGGAATGACAATCGGACTTGTACCTGTTACAGGAAAACCGTTATTGTTTATGAGTTATGGAGAAGTTCATTTTGGCTTCATTTATAATGATAGGAATAGTGGAAAAGTGTAAAAGTTCATAATAAGTAAAAGTAAGTTGAATAGGAGAAAAATTTTTGAAAAGTAAAAGAAGTTGTTATGATTCGGAAATGGAAGAATGCGTCTTGACAGGTATTTGAGAAAAATTTTAAGGATGAGCCGTTAAGTAGAATTTTTGGAGCAATAAGAGCTGGAGATGTTAAGGTTAATGGAAAAGTCAAAGGAAAAATTATAGACTTGCATTAAATGATACAATTGTTATAAAAATTTATTTTCAGAAAACTTTGATAATAAAAGTTTTGAAAAATAATCTGAAAAATTCAAATACAGAAAAAGTGATTTGGAAAAATATATATGATAATTTTGAAAATGAAGATATTGTCAATAAAAAGTGATTCCGATGCACAGGGAACAGGGCATAAATATGGACTTGCCGAAGTTTTAAGGAAATTTTTAAAAATGAAAATATTAATTTTGCTAATAGACTTGATTTTGAAACATCAGGACTTGTAATTGGCTGCAAGAATTAAAATTTTTAAGATATATTTCTCATTCGAGATAATGAAATACATATTTTGCAATTGTGCATAATATAAAAATAATAATGAATCTAAAAAGTTTTAAAATTGAAAAATTATTTAACAACAACAGAAAATAAAGTTATTGTTTCAGAAAAATCCTATTTCAAGATTCAAAAAGTATTACAAATTTTAAGAAAATGAGATTAAAGAGTTAAAAATACATATTAGATTTACTACATAATAAAATGTTTTTTCTTTGATGTTGATTTGGTTACAGGAAGAAAAACATCAAATAAGAGCACAGTTAGCACATCAAAAATTTCCAATTGTGGGCGATAAAAAGTATGGGATACAGATGAAGCAATAAATTTTTCCTTTGTTATTTCCTTTCGTTTGATAATTCCTAAATTTTCAATTTTAAATAAAGTTTCTTTTAAAATACATATTTATCAAAGTTATTTAATATAGATGAAGGTATTATATAGAATATTATAACATCTTTGATTTATAAACAAAGAGGTGAAGAGAATGGGATTATTTATAAAAGATCAAAAATAAATATGCAACACTTACATCTAAGTCAAAGTTGACAGTTGACATTGTGGATGATAACAAGTGGAAAAATGTAATCAGTGTAATGAGATTATCTATGAAGATTTAAAAATAATTTGAATGTTTGTCCAAAATGGGAATTAGGGTGTAGATTAACAGCATTTGAGAGAATTGAATCATTAATTGATGGAAAGGAACATTTTTGGAAGAAGATATGACGCTTAATTCTAAAAATGTGTTATCTTTCCTGAGACGAAGAAAAATTAGAAATTGCACGTAAGAAAAAGTGAGAGATGTTAGACACGGAGTAATTGAGTGGGAGGAACACTAGTGGAATAAAGTGGCATATATGCAGCAATGGAATTTAATTTTATGGAGTTAGAAGTATGGGTCTCTGTTGTTGGTGAAAGAATTACTAGAGCTCTTGAGTAGGGCTTACAGATACGCAGTTGTAGTTGTTTCAAGTTCTGGTGGTGCTAGAATGGTAGTTAGAATTTTGTCCACTTATGCAAATGCGTCAAGAAACTTCAGGTGCAGTACTAAATGAAGCGAATTCCTTTTATTTCAGTTCCTGTTGGATCCGACTACGAGGTGGAGTAACAGCTTCTTTTTGCAATGCTTGGAGATGTAATAATAACAGAGCCGAATAAGCTGAATTTGCTCTATTTTACTGCGGAAGCCAAGAGTTATAGAACAAACTGTAAATCAAAAATTGCCAAGGTCTCCAAAAGGAGCTGAATTTTTATTGGAACACGGACAGTTGACATAATTTCCAGAAAGAAAAGATTTGAAAACAACAATTTATAGAGGTAATAGAAAAATTGCGTAAGTTTAAGAAATTTCTCAAAATGAAAGGATAGGAGCATAGTATAAGATGAAAGTGAGGAACTAGAAGAGGCAATATCGGAATTAAAGTCATTTTCAGATTGATAATGATTTTCTGCTCAAACAGTAGAACTGGATTGGAAGAGATAAATATAAAGATTTTGAAGAAAATATGAACTGGATGTGGAATGAGAATTCAGATTTCAAGAGATCCTAAGACCATATACATTGGATTATATAAATGAATTCCACCCAAAGGTTTGTAGAGCTTCACGGAGATGGAGGCGTATCAAAAAGACGATCGTGCTATTGTAGGTGGATTAGCTCACCAATTGATGGATATAATAATGATTATCGGACAGCAGAAGGGAGAGATATAGATTCGAGTATTTTCAAGGAATTTTGAGATAAGCGGTGTCCAGAAGGTTATAGAAAGGCTCTAAGACTGATGAGACAGCAGAACGTTTTAAAGTGCCAATTTTGTGATTAGTCACACTGGCCTAGACATATCCTGTGAATTGAAGCTGAGGAAAAAGGGCGAGAGATAGCTATTGCTAAAATTTGGCAGAAATGTTTGGATTTCGAGTGCCAATTGTATCAGTAGTAGTGGAGAAAGGTGGAAGTGGAGGAGCATTAGCAAGGTTGGTGTGGCAGATTCTATTTTAATGCTTGAAAATAGTGTATATTCTGTTGTTATCTTCTCCAGACGGCTGCGCTGCTGATTCTGAATGGTTCCACCAAGCAGCCGGAAGCGGCAAAAAGTCTGATGGATGCAGTAAATCAGTTTAAAAAGAAGTTTAGGAGTACATGAATGAAATTATAAAAGAGACAACTTGGGTGGAGCTCATCCACGAAATTTTGAAGAAACAGCGCCAGACCTTTGAAAGAAGAGGCAGTTGTAGTAGGAATTCTACGAATGAGATGAAGTATTCACTTCGAGAATTATTAAGAAGAAGATATGAAAATATAGAAAAGTGGAGATTTCTTTGAAGAATAGTCAACAATCATATTTTATAAGGCATGAATTGAGTTTGCCTTTATGATAATTTTTATTGCATATTGATATAAAAATATTTAAAATATAAATCTGCAGAAATTAGTATTGATTTTATTGGGGGTATACTAGTAAAGTATAGAAATAGAAATTTTAAATTTAAAATGATATAATCAATTAACAATTTGGGAGGAAAGCAAAATGGGAACAATGAAAGCTGCAAGATGGCATAACAGAAAAAGATGTAAGAGTAGAGAAGTATGAAATTCTAGAAATACAAGAGAAAAATCAAAGTAAAAATCTGCAGTAAAATATGCTGGAATTTGTGAAGTGATTTGCATGAATATTTAGGGTACTGATTTTTATTCCTGCAGATGATCCACATCCTTATACGGGATGAAAAGCGCCAATCACAATGGGACACGAATTTTGTGGGGAAGTATAGAAATCGGAAAGTGGAGTTACCAAATTTAAAGTTGTGAGATTACAGTTGAGCCGATTTTGGCAAAAATGGATTAGTTGGAAAATATAATCTGGATCCAAACTTGAACTTTTGTCGACTTGCAGGTGGAGGGGAGGATCTGAATTTGTAGTTGTAAATGAGGATCAGGCTCATAAATTGCCAGATGAAATTGACTATGAACAGGAGCATTGACAGAACCAGCAGCAGTGGCAGTTTATGCGTCAGACAAAGTAAATTTAACACAGGAGATACAGCAGCAGTATTTGGATGCGGACCACTGGGCTTTTATTATTGATGCTTTAAGAGTCTTCTGGAGCAACAGAAATTTATGCTGTGGAAGTTTTCACCTGAAAAGACAGGAAATCGCTAAAAATTGGGAGCAATCATTGTAGATCCTGCAAAAGTAAATTCAGTTGAATTTATAAAAAGAAAGAACAAATGGAGGAGTAAATGTGTTTTATGAAGTGACAGGAGTTCCTGCTGTATTGCAGCAGTCACTTGAAGTTCTGCGGAAAAAGATGGAGAGTTAATGGTTGAAAGCATCTGGGAAACAGAAGCATCAATTCAGCCTAATGAAGTGGTAATTCAAGAAAGAACAATAAAAGGAGTTATCGCATATCGTGATGTATTTCCCAAAACATTGGAATTAATGAAACAAGGATATTTCTCAAAAAGATTTATTAGTGACAAAGAGAATTAAATTGGAAGATATTGTAAATGAAGGGTTTGAAGCATTAGTTAAAGAAAAAAGCCAGTTAAGATTTTAGTATCTCCAAAAATAATTTGATAATAATCTCAAATTATATTTAAATAAATAATGTTTAGCGGAAATTTTATTTTCCTTGATATTGATAAAATTAGTTTTTATTTTTAAATATAGATTAATATTAGATAAATCTGCTTTTTATTTTTAGAATTTCTAAATTAGGGAAAAGCAGATTTTTGTTTAAATAATAGAAATATTTTAAATTCTTATTTAATAGTAAATTAAAAATTTTCCTGTTATTAATAAATTGAATATAAGTTCTATTTTTTTATATGATTTAGTATAGAAATATATAATTTTATTTTCTTGACAATATATTTTTTGTAGTAAAATTTACGCATTGAAAAATTTGATTATTTTTAGAAAAATTTTTAATTTGAGAGTTAGGAGGAAAAATGAGAAAGAAGGCATTAGTTTTAGTGTCGCTAGTATTGACACTTTTAATATTTTTTCCAGCTTGTGGAAAAAAAGATGCAAAAGATCCAAATGCAAAGACAGGTAAAAAATATATTATTGCAGTAGATCTGATTTATCCGCCGTTTTCTTTTAAGGAGAATAATGTGGATAAGGGAATTGATGTTGATTTGATGAAGGCGGTGGCGAAAACTCAAGGATTTGAAGTGGAAATTCAGCCGATGGATTTTGGAGGAATTATTCCTGCGATGGAATCTGGACAAATTGATGGTGCGATTGCGGGAGCGAATATTACTGAGGAGAGAAAAAAGGTTGTAGATTTTTCTGATCCATATTACGATACAGGAATTGTTGCGATAGTTCATAAAGATAATAATACGATAAAAACTGGAAAAGATTTGGTTGGAAAAAGACTTGCGGTTAAAAGTGGAACTGCAGGAGAAAGATATGTTCAAGAAAATTTGAAAGGGAAATCTGAAGTAAGAATTTATGATGATACAGTTTCAATGTTAAAGGCGGTTGAAAATAAACAGGCTGATGCGGGATTTGAAGATTTACCAGTAGTTTTATATACTTTGAATCAAGATCCAGATACGCAGTTAAAAGTTGGAACTGGAAAGTTGACAAATGTTGGAAATGGATTTATGGTAAAAAAGGGGACTCACAAAGAGTTGCTGGAAGAGTTTAACAAAGGTTTAAAGACTTTAAGACAAAATGGTGAATATCAAAAAATTGTGGATAGATACACTAAAGGTGGCAAAACTGCTGAAAAAGGCGGAATTGCTGAAGTTATTGATTCTTACAGGGGAATTTTGACTGGTTACGGACTAAAGTTTTTAAGAGGACTTGCAGTTACTATTTATATCACAGTTGTTTCATTATTTTTTGCAACATTGATTGGTTTAGGGATAGGATATTTAAATTTTGTGCCGACAGATAAAAAAGGTTTTCACTCAAAAATGATAAAAGTTTTGCAATTTTTAGGAAAAGAATATATTGATTTAATAAGAGGAACGCCACTTATGGTTCAGACAATATTCTTTTATTTTGGAGTTGTGCCATTACTTCCAAAACTTTTAAAATTCACATTTCATTTGAGCAGTGAGCCAGGAATGCTGTCTCCTGAAGTTTCTGGAATAATTATAATTGCATTAAATGCTGGAGCATTTTTAGCTGAAATTTTTAGAGGCGGAATACAGGCGATTGACAAAGGACAAATGGAAGCGGCTAGAAGTTTGGGGCTTTCTTTTAACAAGTCGATGACCAAAGTAATTTTGCCACAGGCTATTAAAAATATGATTCCTGCCATTTTAAATCAGTTCATAAGTTCACTAAAAGACACTTCCTTATTAGTTGTAATTGGAGTGGCAGATTTGATGAAAGAAGGGCAAGTTGCTTATAAAACTAATTTTAAAACATTTGAAACGATGCTTATAGTTGCGGCAATTTACTATATAGTAATTAAATTATTGTCTAAATTGTTCAAGAAAGTGGAGGATAAGTTAAAAAGTATGATTAAAGTAGAAAAATTTGAAAAAAACAGTATGGAGATAATGTTGTTTTAAAAAGATATAAGTCTTTAATGTAGAAAAAGGGGAAGCGATAAGTGTGATTGGACCGTCAGGTTCGGGGAAAAGTACATTTTTGAGATGTATAAATGGGCTTGAAGAATTATCTGGCGGACATATTTGCGTGGATGAATTTGACCTTGCGGATAAAAATTTGAACATTGACAAATTTCGTGAAAAAGTTGGAATGGTTTTTCAAAATTTTAATTTATTTCCACATTTAACAGTTTTGCAAAATATAATTTTAGCTCCAGTAACGCTAAAAAGTGACAAAGCCAGAAGTTTATAAAATTGGGAAAAGAACTGCTTGAAAAAGTTGGACTTTTTAGATAAAGCCGATGTTTATCCATCAAGTTTGTCTGGTGGGCAAAAACAAAGAGTGGCAATTGCAAGAGCTCTCGCTATGAAACCGGAAGCATTACTGTTTGATGAGCCGACAAGTGCGTTAGATCCTGAAATGGTTGGAGAAGTTTTGAAAGTTATGAAGGATTTGGCTAAAGAAGGAATGACAATGATTGTTGTGACGCATGAAATGGGATTTGCAAGGGAAGTTTGTGACAGAGTCATTTTTATGGCTGATGGTGAAATTGTGGAGCAGGGAAAAACCTGAAGAAGTGTTT